>Ga0114932_10000293_pt1 | contig 59543 bp, 61 predicted proteins | sample 2SBtaG_2_FD_87286 | JGI IMG/M metagenome (GOLD analysis project Ga0114932, IMG submission 87286) | Deep subsurface microbial communities from Kolumbo volcano to uncover new lineages of life (NeLLi) - 2SBTROV12_ACTIVE470 metaG | ecosystem: Environmental > Aquatic > Marine > Volcanic ...
CACCTCTGTCCACTCTTCTGGCATAATCTTGATCACAAAGTATCATCCCACCTCGAGGGCCCCTGAGCGTCTTATGCGTTGATGAGGTTACTACATGAGCAAATCCAGAAGGGCTAGGGTGTGCTCCACCTGCAATTAGGCCAGAAATATGGGCCATATCAGCCATCAATATTGCATCAACTTCATCTGCAATTTCTCTGGCACGCGCAAAATTAATTTGTCGAGGATAAGCAGTAGCTCCAACAACTAGAAGCTTGGGCCGATGTGATTTTGCTATATCAAGCATGGCATCGTAATCAATTATTTCAGTTTCACGATCCACGCCATAACTCACAAAATTGTATAATTTCCCGCTCGCATTTACTGGATGGCCATGTGTTAGATGACCACCAGCATCTAATTGCATACCCATAACTGTATCTCCAGGTTTTAGTAAACCTAAATAGACAGCCATATTCGCCTGAGTACCAGAATGAGGTTGCACATTAGCATGAGCAAAATTAAAAACTTCTTTTGCACGATCACGAGCTAAATTTTCGGCTTCATCAACAATATCATTACCTTGGTAATATCGAGCTCCGGGGTAACCTTCAGAATATTTATTAGTTAATATACTTCCTACAGCGTCCATGACAGCCATACTCGCATAATTCTCAGAAGGAATCATTTCTAATACATTGTTTTGACGAACATTCTCACGTGAAATAATATCTGAAATCACTGGATCTACATTATGTAGTTTTTTATTCATGTTGCTCATTCCTCCCATTCTACTCTTCAATACTCCAGACCCAATCATTTAGTAACATCAAATCGCCAGAAACCAGAGAATGACCTCCGATTATTACAGGCACTGGCGAATTACTTGCTGCCTTAACAAGATTTTTTAAACTTGAATGTTTTATTTCATGATATTTCAGTAAATCTGCATTAAATCTATCTTCTGCAGATGTTTCCCATTGTAGATGTGCCAACACTGGTCTTATATCGATAAATGCCGCATCACATAACATAGGTATCCATTCCATAAAACACTGACTCGGGCCAACGCTCTCTATTACTTGACCCAATAATGATCTAGCCCTTGCTATACCAAAGTGACCTGCAGCGCTCATTCCTCTTTCTTCAGACAACACACGAACTCTACATGCAGTTTCCTTTTCAAGATATTGCCATGTGCGCGAACTAACTCTCCCGCTCACAAAGATCTGCTTGTTAGAATCTTTTAAGACTTGCGCTGCATCTGATAAAAAATAGGATTTACCATGCCATTTAGCAATTGATTCTCTTAAGAGTGGACCTCCTGCAGAAGCGCAATCTAATACAAGCAAATCCAATGGAGAATCAATATTAAATTGTGTGATAGTATTTCGAGGCAATTCTTCTATACGAACATCTAATTCTTCTTTTAGAGAACGTGGAACTTCATTGTCAGTTTTTGGCATTTGAGATAACTCGAAAAATACGCTACACGAATTAAGTGCAAATAAATCTGCAGAAAAATAATTATTCGTTATACAAGTTAAGTCTTTCGAATTAAGTTTTTCTTTTAAATCAATCAGATCATTGACGCCAAATAATGGAGCAGAGCCGGAGCCAATATACACAAATTGATCACATGAAGATTCCAATAATATCTCTTGAAGACGTTTGCCAAATTGGAATTCTTCATTAGGATCATCGAGTGATAGCTCAACACCTGCAGGAACTGATTGTTCAATTAATTTATCAGTTCCTAATGCGATATATTCAAAACAATTTGCTTCCAACGCCAGATTGAGAAGGTCACAAGCTGCAGCTTCAAGAGATCTACGCAAATCCCCCTCCACATTATCGAATGCAAAACCACCGAGCATTACAATTAGTGCAGTACTTTTTACCTTTTTTTCAAATTTGGCCAAAACAGAAAACCTTATACGCTAAAACTTGATTAACATAGTACCTTCTACGAGCAAGCAAGATACGATACTCACATGAATCAAACAATAAATCCAAAATATCCTAGAATCGCTAGTCGCTTTTCGGCTCTTACTTTCAATGATTTTCGACTGTTAATTATTATGCAAATTATATCTAGTATGCGAATGCCAATTATTTTCGTAACACAATCGTGGTATGTAGCAATTACTGTACCGGAAAATCAGAGACTCTTAGCATTGGGAATCCTTTCTGCATTACGTGGTATCGCATTTTTAGGCTATGCATTGTTTGGAGGTACTTTTGCTGATCGATTCCCTAGAACTAGAGTTATATATATTAGCCATTTCGCAGGACTCTTCAGCGTACTAATTATAGGAGGGTTGCTCTTAATACCTATTGTAAATAACGGAGAAGGCTTATGGCTTCCTATAATGATGATCCTTTTTGCAACTTTCGGAATAATTAATGCGCAGGATATGCCTACTCGAACAGCAATGATCAGAGATACAGTACCTGAACCCCTATTACCACAAGCAATTACATTACATCAGTTAGCAATGTCCATTGGACTACTGATTGCTGCACCTTTAGCAGGTTTTTCAATTGATTATTTTGGTTTTGCAGCCACTTATCTAATTGCAGGTCTTACACATATCGCAGTTTTAATTGCTGTCAGAAAAATGTCTGTGCTTTCAGCGGCAGATCCAGAGGCATCTAGTGATTCAATAATGAAAAATCTTCAACAGGGACTTATATCCTTAAAAATTAATCCTGTTGTTCGTTGGACTATCCTCTCAAATTGGGTTGTAACATCCTTAGGATTAAGTGTGATGGGTGGATTAATTGCTGCATGGATTAATGATGTTCTCATGCTAGAAGCGTCCGACTGGGGAATAATGATTATTTTTTGGGGTGTTGGAGGTGTTTTTGCCTCTACCTGGCTTAGTTGGAAGAATAATTTACAACACCTTGGCTTTTGGTACCTCGGCGCATGCACATTAATGGGTTTATCCATACTTGGTTTTTCTATTACGAGAATAGTATTACTTGCATTCATTTTAAATGGGATCGTTGGTTTTTCTTACCAATTAATATTAACGCTCAGTGTAGATATCATTCAACGAGAAGTTCCTAACCGTCTGATGGGAAGAACAGTTGGGATATTAATGTTAGCAAGTGGAATAATGCAAATTGTTGGAATATTTGCTGGTTTGCTAGCACAGAATTTAGGAATAGAGACTATTTACTTAGCGGCAGGATTTGCAACAATTTTATTCTCGATAGGATTGATTATATTTCAACGACCTTTGAGAAGCGTTACATAATCTTTTTACATGATTTTCTAAACATATATACTTAACATACTGAAATAGAGGAAAACAGTGAAAATAACTATCCAACTTTTCGCAGGGTTAAAAGACATCGTAGGCTCAGATATCATTGAAAATTTTGATCAAGAGTCAATATCAGTTGCCGAACTTCGCCAACATCTAGAGCAAAATTATGAAAAACTTCGTCCATATTTATCTGGTGTGGCAATAGCGATTAATGAAGACTACGTCCTTGATGATAACATTGAACTTCATGATGGAGATTCGGTTGCATTAATTCCACCGATCGCTGGAGGAGCAGACCCTAGTTTTCTCATCACTAAGCAAATTTTGCGGCCTTCCACAATAAAAAAACTAGTGACAACTCCGTCAAGTGGTGCGATTGTAATTTTTGAAGGTGTCGTTCGAAATCTACATGAAGGTCGCAAGGTACTGCGTCTAGAGTATGAAGCCTACGATACGATGGCTCTAAAACAACTCGAACTAGTCGGGGGTGAAATTCTATCCCAATTCGTTAATAGAGAAGTTCATAAAATAGCTATACACCATAGAATAGGTATGCTGGAGATTGGTGATATATCTCTTTTAGTTGCTATATCTGCAACACATCGAGCTGATGCATTCGAAGCAGCAAATCTTGCAGTAGATCGAGTCAAAGAAACCGTCCCAATCTGGAAAAAAGAATATGGGCTAAATGGAACAATGTGGCAAGAGGGTATCTCACCAAAACCTGTCACAAAATAACAATTTTAGATTATTTTGGTACCGCCTATCCTATAATCAGGAGCAGTAATCTCGTAAACAGTAGAAATCTGAATATCAGCCAGTCGTGAAGCAATCCGAGGTTGTATATCACCTAACTTGCAGTTCGTTGTAATAATTGTTGGTGATTTTTTCAGATGACGATAATTGACTAATTGATACAGTTTCTCTTCAGCCCAACTACTAGAATTTTGAGCACCCATATCATCAAGGACTAAAAGTGATACGTCCTTCATTTTCCGAAATTTAACTTCAAAATTATTTGAAGAAAAATTGTTAAAAGTAGCTCTGAAGTCATCCAATAAATCTGGAACATTAGCAAATGCTACATCTTCACCTTGCAAAATTCTGTAACCAGTAATCGCAGCGGCTAAATGTGTTTTCCCACATCCATTTCCACCCAAAAAAACCAACCACCCCTCGGGGTTTTTTGACCAATGCCTTGCAAGTTGCAACACACCTTCTAAATTTTTCCTATGTTCACCTTTAAGGCCACGAGCTTTTGGATCAAAATTATCAAATTGAAATTGTTTAATTTCATTAGATTCCATTGCACCAGTTGTTGTTAATAAAGAAGTACTTCCAATCCCTAAATTAACTACTTGAGATATCCCGGGGTCTAGTAATTTGGTCATAATTCTAGATTCTGTGTCAATGGCAGCTTCTCGACAAGTAAAAATAGTTGCGTTTTTAGCATCAAATCGGTGAGTGACAATTTGCATTAATTTTTCTTCGGCCCAATTCGTAAAAGAATAACTTCCAAGATCATCAAGGACTAACAAAGGTGCTTCTTTATATTTTTCAATAATATCGTTATATTGTGTTTCGTTTTCATCATCATAAGTTGATCGTAATTCATCGAGAAAATCAGCAACATTAGCAAAGAGTCCAGGTTCGCCATTTTCTATTAATCTAGTTACCACTGCTGCAGCAAGATGTGATTTCCCCACACCATGTGCACCTGTAATAACTAACCATCCCACAGGGTATTCAGCAAAGTGTTCGATTAATTCTACTGCTTCACGATATCTCCCCTGATCGCTCGGTTGAATTAATCTTCCTGTTCTATCTATATCTTCAAAAGATCTATTTTTCAATGGGCCCAGTTGTGAATATCTTTCAAGTCTATTTTTGCGTGTTTGATCATTTTCATAAAGTGAACAAACACACGGCTCTACCTTACCAAATTTTGGATCTGCCAAATCTTTAGTAACCCTAACAAAACGAGCATCAGAGCAAATTATGCATACTGCCCTGTCTTCCATTTCATCAAATTTATTAGTAGCGCTATTGTCTCCTATAGAGATGGCTGTACGGATCGGTTGATTCATTATTTCGCCAATTTGTTTCATCATTTCGTCCTTCTTTATTCCAACGTTTTAGAATTGCATCTACATACCTCCAAGAACGTGCATTATTAGTAGATGCCAAATTTAATGCTTCTATAATCCATTCAGTTGGATATAGACCCTCTGCCTCTCTAATTGCTTCAGCAATTGCAGGAGTAACAGTTCCAATTTCCTGTTCATAAGCAATAATTGGAGTTGTTTTATTCAAATTAATTGATGTGGTAATTTGTGAATCTTTAGAAAAAGAAAGAGTTCCCATTTGTATTTGTTGGTATTGTCTTCTTCCACCTTCATTATTCAAAAAATACAAAAAGTCATGTTGATTTAAGTGACATTCAAGCAAAGCACCTGCCTGTACTCCTCTATCAAGTGCTCCTTTTATTTGAAAACGATAAGTATCTTCTGATAATGCTGCCCTTAAGGATGTTTCATTAACTAACTCTTCAAAACTAACAGCGCGTATACGCCCTGATTTGCGAAAAATCATATAAATTACATGCAACACAACTCGGATCTCAACACCTCTATTTAGAGTCGGCATTAACTCATTAAAAAACTCTACTGGAATGGCTACAGCCTTTGATCCTGTACGAAAGCCTTCAAATCTTATATTTTGCTCATTATTATCGCTCATCAATTAACTGGCCCCAAAGGATCATTTTCTAAATGCGATGTATCGGATCTTAGTAACAAATCTTGAAAACTAGCTGTTTCAGGTACAAAACGAATCGTTACAGTTCCTGTGGGACCATTTCGATGTTTAGCAATAATGACTTGGGCTAACCCTGTAGGATGTTGTGATCCTGGAGCAGTAGGGTTTTTATCTTGCCACTGTTCGGCTTGTAAATAGACATCTTCTCTATAAATAAACATCACAATATCTGCATCTTGTTCTATCGCACCTGATTCTCGAAGATCAGAAAGCATAGGGATGTGAGGTTGACGACTTTCAACAGCTCGTGACAATTGAGCTGCAGCCATGACCGGGACATTTAATTCACGCGCAAGTTCTTTAAGAGATCTTGAAATATGACTAATCTCATTAGCACGAGTATCCGCTCGACCACTACTTTGGAGAAGTTGAAGATAGTCAACAATTACTAAATCTAAACCAAACTCAGCTTGCAAACGTCGACATTTTGCCCGAATTTCAGAAACCGAAAGCATCGCTGAATCATCAATGAATATAGGTGCACTCGATAATTGTCCATGTGCATTCATTACTCGCGATTCTTCTTCCTCACCATGACGTCCAAGTCTAAGTCTAGACATTTTTACGCCTGATTCAGCTGACAACATTCGCATTGCAAGTTGTTCACCATTCATTTCTAAGCTAAAAATCGCAACAGTACCTTGACTACCTATAGCGGCATTTCTTGCAAAATTTAACATAAGTGAAGTTTTCCCCACTCCAGTTCGGGCAGCAAGAACAACTAAATCCCCTCTCTTGAAACCTCCTAACAGTTCATCCAGATCCATAAAACCAGATCTAATAACAGTCTCGATTTCTTCTTCATCAGAAGGAACTTCTAGAAAATCATCCAGTAATTCTCGGAGGCGTCTAAAATCACCCGAAGCTTCGGCAGAACGAAGATTAAGTAAGAGAGCTTCAGATTCTCTAATTACATGAGAAACATCTGAGCCACCAGCATTTGCAAGTTGTGCAATTTGTCCAGCAGTTTGCATAAGCCTACGATATAAAGCATCGCGAGCAATTATACGTGCATGAGATTCCACACCTATAGCCGTAAAATATTTACCAGCTATCTCTTGTAGATAAGTTTCGCCACCCACTATCTCTAGTCTTTCTAAACGGAGTAATTCATGTGCTACGGTTGGAATTGTAATGGTCTCATTACGATCAGCTAACTGCAGACATACTTCATAAATCCAACCATTGTGCTCGCGAAAAAAATCATTAGGTTGAATAATTGGCACAATTCTCGCATGCGCATCATTGTCTAAAAGTAGTGCAGCAATAACCGCTTCTTCAGCACTTATATCATGTGGAGGAAGACCAGATTTCTGGGTTTGAGAATTTCGAGGAATTTGAGCAGGAACATTATCTAAAACCATTTAACATTCCCTCGCCGAAAAAGAGGGCTACACAAGTCTTAATACCTAAAACGTAGTATAGAATAACAACAAAATTTGACTACGAGTTGGTGGTTTCCTCCGCAGAAGTATCGACCTGTAACCCTTCACCTAGAGATTGGTCCGACTCCAACGCAACATCGGCGTTTAGATCTACCTCAGATTGCTCATCAGTAGTTACTTCAGATATATCAGATGCTTCAGAAGTATCAAACTCAGATTCAGAATTCTGATTCCGAAGTTCTTCAGTTGCAGCTTCAACACCTTGCGGGGCTTCAGCATCAACAACAACTACTTCCAAATCCGGTAAAACAGTGCGTGATAACCGGACAGGCACCTTATATATACCAACGCTCCTAATCACCTCAGGTAGCAATACACGACGCCTGTCTAGTTCTTCGCCAAGAATCTCCCCAGCCTTCTCGGCGATGTCTGCACTGGTGACTGAACCATACAAACGTCCTTGCTCTCCAACGCGAACTTCAATGATGAGCGATTTGCCTTCGAGCTTGCCAACAAGCTCTTTAGCATGCTCGTCTTGAATTCGTTGCCTTTCTTCCTCGATTTCACGTAGCTTTTCAGCACGTGCGAGAATTTCAGGAGTTGCCGGAGCCGCAAGGCCCTTGGGCAACAAATAATTCCTAGCATAACCTGGGCGAACAGTTTTCACCTCACCCATACTACCGGAACCTTCAACGGTTTCCAAAAACACGATTTTCACGTCAAATGACCTTTCATCGTGTCGGAGCCGGACTAACACTATTATCAGTGAATAGACACGATCCAACTATTGAGTTATCAAGAAAGCGATCCACAGCTTATCAGTAACTATGAAAAATTTACTAAAATCTTCCACTATTACACAAATTTACGTGGACAACTTTGATCTACCAATGCTTGATTAAAAATTTGCCAGAGTAGATGTACATTCCCCGCTTGCACAAACAACTAACAACTACTCACTAATACTAGAGATTCTATTATAGAACATGCGTTCTATATGTCAAGTATCCCCACTACTGCATTCAGTTCACCACAAGAATTCAATTCAATCAAACCAATTTTGTTGCAATTTAAGAGTCTAACAATCTATGAAGCCCTTCTTCGTATTCTTCACGCATCTCACTGATAGATAAATCAATCGGCCCCAATTGAAATCTCTCACCATGTGCTAGACCAATAACTGAAAACGAGATGTCCGAATCTTGCAACATTTTTTCCAAGAATGACAGCGAATCTTGCGAATCAGTTGCAATTATAAATCTAGATTGAGCTTCACCAAATAAACTAGCATCTACCCTAGAACCGCAATCAATCTGTCCTGCTTCTAAACCCAAGGATGCAGCAAGAGCCATTTCCGCCAACGCGACAGCAACACCGCCCTCAGAACAGTCATGAGCAGCAGTAAGTAATTCTGCTTTATGTGCATCCAAAATAAATTTTTGGACTTTGACTTCATAATCTAAGTCAATAAAAGGCTTTCCTGCCGTAAATCCTAGTTTTTGTGTAGCATATTCTGATCCTGATAGTGATTCAATGCCCTGCGCCAAATCTGCCCCAATCAAGATAAGAATATTATTCTCATTAGGAACAATAGTAAGTGAATCTTCCGAACTATCACTAACTCCCAGCATGCCAATGGAAGGAGTAGGCAATATCTGGCCTACTGGTGTCTCATTATAAAGAGATGCATTACCCGAAACGACAGGTGTACCTAATTTACGACAAGCATCAGAAATACCCAATACAGCTTGTTCCAATTGATAAGCGACTGAAGGTTTTTCTGGATTGCCAAAATTCAAACAATCTGTAACTGCAACTGGACGAGATCCAGTTGCCACTATGTTCCGAGCTGCTTCAGCAACTGCAATTGAAGAACCTACTCGAGGTTCAAGAGCTACCAAACGCGCATTACAATCTGTGGTCACAGCAATACCTTGCTTGAGACCTTTTATTCTTAAAACAGCAGCGTCACCACCGGGCAAGACCACAGTATTATTCAGGACTTGATGATCGTATTGTCTGTAAATCATTTGCCTACTTGTAATATTTGAATTGCCCAAAAGATTGAGCAATTCTATCCCAGCATTTTTCACATCAGGAATTACACTCAAATCTTGATTATGCAAATCATCCAATTCTGAAGGACGCATAGTGCTTGGAGAATACATGGGAGGATCTGTAGGTATAGTGACAGGCATTCGTGCAACTACTTCTTTTCCTTCGCGAATTGTGACATGTTCATCATCTGTTACAGAGCCGATTACATCAGCACGAATTTCCCATCGACGAAACAAATGAATAACATCATCCAAATGTTCTTTTTTAGGAATTACTAACATACGTTCTTGAGACTCAGAAAGCATTACTTCATATGCTGTCATCTTTTCTTCTCTTCGCGGAACTAATGTGACATCAATATCAATTCCAGTACCAGCACGAGAAGCTGCCTCGATTGCACTCGATGTAAGTCCAGCTGCACCTAAATCTTGCAATCCAACTATCCAATCATTATGCTCTTCGGCTAATTCAACACAGGCTTCAAGTAAGAGTTTTTCTAAAAATGGATTCCCTACTTGAACTGCGGGGCGCATCTCTTCAGCATTTTCATCCAACTCAACAGATGCAAATGTTGCTCCATGGATTCCATCGCGACCCGTGTCTGCTCCAACTAACAGCAATGGATTCCCTGGGCCAGAAGCACTTGCAGAAAGTAAATTTTCTACTCGACCTATACCCACACACATTGCATTAACTAATGGATTACCTGAATAACTTTTATCAAATTGCACTTCACCACCAACAGTTGGGACCCCAACACAATTTCCATACCCACCAATGCCAGAAATCACACCATTAAATAAGTATTTATTATTGCGATCACCAAGTGGGCCAAAGCGTAATGAATCCAACAACGCTATAGGCCTCATACCCATCGCAAATATATCGCGCAATATTCCACCTACACCGGTAGCAGCACCTTGGTATGGTTCAATGGCTGATGGATGATTATGCGACTCCATTTTGAACACTGCACACCATCCATCTCCAAGATCAATAGCACCAGCATTCTCTTCACCCGTTTTTGTCAATATCGTTTCACCTTCAGTCGGGAAATGATGAAACAAAGGCTTCGAGTGTTTATACCCACAGTGTTCAGACCAAAGGGCGCCTACTATCCCTACCTCTAATTCATTAGGTTCACGATTAAGCATATTCACCAGACGATCATATTCATCTCTGGTCATTGCAACTTTTTGAAGCAGTTCAAAATCCATTTAACCTAACATCCTGAGTAATACAATTATATAATGCCTACAAATACTCTTCTAAGAGTGATAGCCAGATTTGATTGCCATCCTCGCTACCAAGCAACTGCTCACAGGCCCTCTCTGGATGGGGCATCATACCTAAAACATTACCTCTATCATTTATAATTCCAGCAATGTTTCTAGATGATCCATTCGGGTTCGAATTTTGGTCAACATCACCTATAGAGTTAGAATATTGGAAAGCAATACGATCTTGTTCTTCTAATAAATCCAAGGTTTGTTCGTCAGCATAATAATTACCTTCACCATGAGATATCGGTATCTGCAAAGCATGGTTAGATTTTATATTCTTTGTAAATGGAGAATTACTACCGGGGATTAAGTACGTGTCTTCACATCGAAATTGTAACGACTTATTGCGTACAAGGGCGCCTGGTAAAAGCCCTGATTCACAAAGTATTTGGAAGCCATTGCAAATACCAATCACCAAACCTCCCTTTGCAGCATGCGATCGGACGCCTTCGATAACAGGTGAAAATTGAGCAATAGCACCACATCGCAGATAATCTCCATACGAGAATCCCCCAGGGAGTACTACAAGCTCATCCTTAGCAAAGGATGATTCGCGATGCCAGACCTTTCTTACATCTATCCCAATATTCTGCAAAGCCCAAGTACAGTCACCATCACTCCATGTCCCGGGAAAAACGACTACTGCTGCTTTCATCATGTCACTCGCTCACTCTAAATTTTTGTTATTTCTACCTCTAGCTTCAAGTTCTTGCACTGACGGTTCTGGATATTCAACACGCGGATGATAGACAGCCTCCAAAGTACTAATATAACTTTCACGCACAATACTCAGATCAGATAACGAAATAGGTGACTCCTCAAATTCATTTTCATCAATACGTTCTCTAAAGGCCTCAATAACGATTTCTCTAATTCTAGCAGAACTGCGATCACTACTCGCTCTTGTAGCTGCTTCACAACTGTCAGCAAGCATAACCAGCACTACTTCACGCGACTGTGGTTTTGGCCCTGGATATCTAAATAGTGACTGATCTATATCGGAATTCAACTCTACAGCTCTCCTATAAAAATAAGCAACCAAGCGTGTACCATGATGCTGTTCAATAAACTGAATCAATACTTCAGGAAGACCATTACGCCTAGCTGTTTCCACCCCTCCTGTAACATGTTGCAAAATAACACGTGTACTTTGAAGTGGATCTAACCCTTCGTGTGGGCTTTCTTCATTAGCATTGTTTTCAGCAAAAAAGCTAGGAGAACCTAACTTTCCGATATCGTGATAATAAGCTCCCACACGTGCTAGTAAAGAGTCAGCACCTATCCGATCGGCAGCTCTTTCTGCCAAATTTCCTACAAGAATAGAGTGCTGGAAAGTCCCCGGGGCTTCATCCTGTAATCGCCTTAAGAGTGGCCTGCTCAACTGAGCGAGCTCCATCAATTCAACACGTGTAATAATTCCAAATGGACGACTTAATAGAATAAATACACCAACGACTAATAACGCAGTTAGCAAACCACCTAGAAGTGTGGCTCCGGCAATCCAAATTAAATCTGTATAGCCTTTATCAGGATCTATTAGCCAAAATGGCAGTATTCCCAGAAGAGAACCACCGCATGCTGCAAACCCTGCAGTTAAGAATCTTTGAATCCTATCTGCACGTGTGGCGATAAAAATTCCTGCTAACGAACTAACTATAGTTGCCGAAGCTAGCTGTGCAACTTGTAAAGGACTGGCAACTCCTAACATTTCAGATCCAGGAAGATAAACTTGTATAAAAACTACCACTACAGTAATCAATAAAGTAGCAATGATAGCTGTCGCTAAATCCAGTAAAACAGCTATTGCAATTGGCCCTGCTGCTAGAGGCAAAATATGTATTAAAAAATGCCTATCAACATCAGGCACAAAGAAAGGCAATGCGAGCTTTGCTATAACAATTGCTAGCACATAAAGAAAACCAAATAAAAACATTTGGCGCAAACTTTGAACACCTGATGGCCGAAAAACAGTCAAATAGCCAGCAAAAATCAAACCATTGAAAATCGAAATGAGAGCTACAGCAATAACCTTAAAATAATCTATTCCTACCGGCATCAAATCTAGTTGATCTATCGCCTCCAATTCTTCCATAGCCAAAATCGAACCAGCTGCCACTATCAACTCACCACGTGCAAAGTTTTGATACACAGTTTGAGTATTTGCTCTAACTTCATTACGAAGAGTTTCAGTTCTTTCTTCATCAATCTTTAAAGTAGGAACAACTAGAGGCGCAGCAACTTCTCTAACAATTAAAACGTGATCTGCTGTTAACAATGGTGATAAGAGTCCAGACAAACCATTTCTTGCATCCGGTACTTCATCTTCACCTATCGCTTCAGCTAAAATTCTGCCTAATATATTCTTACTTTCATCTTGAAGAGCACGCCACTGGCTATCGTTAACTTCTACAATGGATGCAGCGACACGATTAGAAAGAATTACACCAGAAACATTACGAATTGCCGTTTCTTTTGCAGATGAAGAGAGCTGATCATCAGTACGAATGCTGTCTATAGCTGTAAGGACTGTATCAAGTTTCAAGAGTTGATCGCCGCGAATATCAGTATCTAGCACTAATTGAGATGAGACTTCAGATGCACGTTCATCGCGAAGTTTCTCAGTAATGACTTCAGATGGATAGCTTATTGTTTTTGGAGACATTATATCTTTGTCTACTACCATCCCAATTTCAAAAGAACCTACACCTGGAAAAACTGGAAAGAGGGATATGAAAACCACAATTGCAATACAAAAAGAAAAGAAAATAACTCCGGCATCAGAATACGATTGTCGTAATTGCGGAATAAAGTTACGAGTGACGTATTGATTCATCTTGAAAATATTCCTAAAAACCTATTCAATTTAGCTATTAAGTAGCTCGCGAACTATCTGGTTTGCAACTTTACCATCTGCACGACCTTCAAGCATCGGCATTAATTCACGCATAACTTGCCCTAAATCACTTAGACTTCCAGCATTTACATTAGTGATAGCTTGTTCAGCAAAGGATTTAATTTCTTCTTCACTCAATTGTTGAGGGAGAAAAAGTTCAATAATTGCTAATTCTGCTTTCTCTTTTTGTACAAGATCATCTCGATTGCCTTTCTGAAATTCATCAATCGATTCCCGTCGTTGCTTTGCTTCTTTCTGTAAGACCTTAACAACTTCATCATCAGAAAGTTCTTGTCCCGACTGTATTCGTGCATTGCCGATTGATGAAATAACCATTCGAAGAGTATCACGCCGCACGACATCTCTAGAGCGAGTCGCATCTAATAAATCACTTCTTAAGGTTTCTTCTAATGAACTCATACTCACTCCATTCTATAAATGACCATCAGGAAATAATAGCCACACTTACAAATTTTGTAGCTCAGAAGATTTTCTCATAATTGTTGGAAAAAATATTCAGAATAAGATTAAATATAATCCCGACGCCTAGTCGCCTTTATCACTGCTTTTCGAAGCTTACGGCGACGAGCTGCCTCTTTCTTTTTTCTACGCTCCGAAGGTTTTTCATAGAACTCATGTCGCCGAGCAGCAGTAAGAATGCCCTCAGATTGAACACGTTTGTTAAATCTTCTAAGAGCAGCATCCAATGACTCTGAATCATTAAGTTTTACTTCAGCCACAATAAACCTTCCGCATATCATCAATTCAATACTTACAGAACGACGAGGGTAAAATATCTGACCTTATAGGTCAATTAGTCAGCAGAAGGAAGAACCTTAGGTTGTAACTCTTCCATGTCACGACCATCAACATTAAGTTGGCATTCACCAGGTTTAATGCAAAGTACCTCAATCCCTGTTTCGTCATCTTTATATCGTTTACCTAAAGCAACAGACATAACTATCTCCCGACCTATAATTGTTCAAGTGGAGAGTCGCCACAACGAAGATCTCCATCATCCGAACCACGCGTAACAATAAATTCAGCTCCACAATCAGCGCACTTATAACGTTTCCCAGTTACAGCTGCCATCTTCCCTCCCAAATACTAAAATCTAAATAGACAATATAAATTGGATGAACTCTATGGTTCAACAGTTTTTAACCAAGTCACAATCGACTTAACTTCATCATCTGTAAGTACAGGACCTCCACCATAAGGCATCATAACAGTACCTGCACGACCATTATGCAATGTATCAATATAAATTTGATCTGGCTCTAACAAAGTACTCGGCAACAAAGCTGGTCCTAGAAGTCCTTCTCGGTTAGGCCCATGACACGCTGCACATAATGTGAGAAAGTAATCACCCACAGGTAACCCTTGAACTAAAGCACTTCCAGCATCACTTGATTCAGGGACCCCTGCCGTAGTTGAGCTTGAACTTGAAGAGGTCGCAGAATCTGAAGTATCTTTACTTACAACGGCTGCCGCGAATGGATCTCTCTCTCTATACTCACGCGCAGTTAACGCATCATACTGCCCACAATTTTTCTGCGTCAGAGCAAGTCCTGTACCGTCAGATAAAATATCTTCTCTTGTTGCAGGTGGATTTTGGTGGCTATCATGGTCAAGCCCTTTTTCAACAACTAAATCAAATCTACCTTCTGTCATAAGTGTTACAAGATAACTAATCTGTTGATCTGAGAGAGGGCCGCCATATTTTTCTCCCCATGTAGGCATGATTGTACCTTTTCGACCACATTCAAGTGTAGTAGTAAGGAAACTTCGAATCCCCTGTGCAACTCCATCTGAAGTCGCTGGAAGGCCATACTTGTTATCTTCTGCCAATACTAGAAATGCTGGATGATTTAACTTTGGTGCTATCGCACCCTCCTCTGGACCTAAACCTTCAAGACCATGACAGTTACGACAATTATTAACAAAAATCTCCGCACCACGTTTAGAAAAAGTCTCAGTCTGGTGGTGTCGTGCTGTATCAGCACGATTGGGTTCATTAATTACATTAACAGCAAAAAATAATGCTACTAAAAACATCAGCCCAATCATTACATTCACTTGCTTGCTAGTGTTCATTCACTCACCATTTCAAGTATTACAAACCTTCTATTCATCAAACAAAAAATCCGACCCTAAGATGGTAAAAGCGGATGTTCTACCGCTCTATCTGGATTATCAGGACCACCTGGGGTTACTACACCCGTCTGTACGGTAATATTACCTGCATCATCTATATCAATTTGCATCGTATCCATTGAACGCGGCGCCGGACCAAAAACACGAATCCCTGAACGAGTATAAGTCGAGCCGTGGCAAGGACATTTAAACCAACCAACTTCTGAAGATATGTCTGCTGAAGCATTGGGACTCCATGGAACTGTACAACCTAAGTGTGGACATTTCCGCCATAATGCAATCAACCCAGCAGCACCATCTGTTCCATTGTCTGCACTATCACTCGGATCAAGATTGGCTATCCAAAATTGACCTTCTTGATTCGCAACTGGTTTTCCGCCACGTGGATAGTCTGCAACATTACCGGCAGCTACTGGGCCTCCAAAACCCTTAACGTTACGAGGCCAAAAGAAATCTAAAAACAACCCAAGTGATCCGAGTACTGTAACTCCGAGGCCACTCCAAAAAGAAGCACGTATAAAATTACGCCTCGAAACATCTTGTTCCATAGGAGCAGCCTGTGTAGCAGGAACTGTTTCTGGATCCGTTAATTCAGTACGGCGCGCAGCAACAGCTTCACGCCAAACAGTAGTCGGACTTGTAGGTTCCTCTACAGAATCAACTTCTGTTGTTTCAGTTTCATTCGTCATGCCATTCGCCCTTCCAATAGCAACTTGACACCTAACAATTCACACTAACCGTGTGAGTAAATGGTATACGGTACTAATTCCAAGCCTTCACCTCGGAAAAAGGTTCCAATAATAGTAAGAATCACAAAAACTGCGATAAACCCACTAAATTGCAAAATCATATGATCACGTTTTGTTTGAGCAAGTCCCACTTTCCAAGCAGCAATTGAAAGCAAAATGGGTAACCCAATCATGGTAGATACTGGAATTATCTGCTCAACGATTACCTTCGCTACATTAATTTCCAAAGGGATCGCTGGTAAACCCAATAGATCCGTCCGTAATACTTTCTCACCCAATGGAATACTCGTTAGTGCATCAGGCCAACTAAGCTCTGTCTCAATAGAACGCAAACTTTTTAAAAAAGCCAAAGATTCAGGCCAACCATTAAAAGATGGATCCAATTCCCCACTAGATAGGAATTTACTCTTACCTGGGTTAGCTACCCACTCATAAAGACGTACGTGCATCGATGCATCATAAAATATCAAAAGCAACGTTCCGAAAAAGCCAACAATAGAACCCACAATTAGGTTTGCCCAAGCTCGAGGGGTGCTAAGCCATTCGCCTTGGCCATCACTTGAAGTATCAAAATAAGGAATTGCTCCTAAAGCAATTAGAGCAATGGTTGGCACAATAACTCCAGCCAAGGCAGGATGCATATGCAGAAGTAGTTCTTGCAAATTCAAAAAGTACCATGGAGCTTTTGAAGGATTAGGAGTGATCGCAGGATTCGCTCGATCAAGTAACACTGCATCCACCAAAACCGACAATATTGCTAAGGTAATCGTAAACAGAACGGCGGCTATAAATTCAATAAAAACAAGATCAGGCCATACTAAAAGCTCTTCTTCACGAGCACGGCGCTGCCGTCCTCTAACAGCTCCTGAAACTGGTTGAGCTTGCTCAGAAACAGCCATCAATAATCCTGTCTAATCTTTTCCAAAGCTAATTTTTATAAAGGTCTTGCCAATCCACCGTCACGTCTAATTCTCCAAAAATGAACTGCCATAAATATAGCAGCAATCAAAGGTAACCCAATCACATGTAATGTATAGAATCGAATCAAAGCTGCTTGCCCTACTTGAAAGCCACCAACGAGAACGAATCGATTAGGTTCGCCTAATATCGGAGCAGAGCCAACCATGTTAGTTCCAACTGTAATCGCCCATAACGCGAGTTGATCCCATGGCAATAAGTAACCGGTAAAGGAAAGCAATAAAGTCAATACGAGCAATACAACACCCACAACCCAATTGAACTCTCGTGGTGGCTTGTATGCACCTGTATAGAAAACACGCATCATATGCATCAAAACAGTGAGTACCATGCCATGAGCCATCCATCTATGCAAATTACGTAATAACTGACCAAAACGTACATCAGTTTCTAATCTTAATATATCTCCGTACGCTCGCTCAATAGAAGGAACATAATAGAACATCAGAAGCACACCAGTAATTGTCAACCCTAAAAACAAGAAAAAGGACAACCCACCCAAACAAAATGTATGCGTAATTTTAACGTGAGTCCTGTGTATCCGGGTAGGATGAAGATGGAGAAAAACATTTGTTGCAACAGCTAACATTTGATTACGTGGAGTATTGGGATATCCAGATCTAAATATTGATTTCCAAACTCTATTCTTAAAAGCAAAATCATAGAGCCTGTCACCTAAAGTTTGTCCACGAGGTTGTTCACCAGTTGCCATCTCTACCCCAGTCTTACAGTTTTTTATATTCGTTTATGAGTAAACGATTCACTAAGCTTCCCACCATTTTCCTAGTACTACCATGATACCCAAGGACACCATAAAAGTAACGAAAACAGCAATTAGCTCTAATCCTTCACCTTCACCAAGCATACAATCTCTCCTAACACCAGCCTGCCATCAACTTCATAAATATGGCCACTCGTATTAAAGGCCTTTGGCGACACTATCTACACCAGCAAATAGGGTCAAGGGATCTGTTAATTTAATCTATAGAAAATTCTACCATTTTATTCGTATATTTTCGGTATCCCACCTCTTAAAACTCTCCAAATTCCCTTCAAGTCTATTATTGCTGTCTTCAGAATATCAACCCTACTATCTGGGTCATCTGTCCAAGTAACTGGTACCTCAAGTATCCTTATTGAATTATGTTGAGCCACGATTAATAATTCAGAATCAAAAAACCAACCACTATCTTCAATCAAAGGCAAGATATCCCTAGCAACCTCTGTACGAATTGCTTTAAAGCCACACTGCGCATCACTAACCTGCAATCGTGCGAAAAAATTTAAGATAAAAACATAAGATCGAGATATCATTTCTCTTTTCCACCCTCGCAAAGTCTTCGATTGAGAAGATAATCTACTTCCATAGGTAATATCTGCAATACCCAAGTTAAATGGTTCAACTAATTTTTTTAAATCAGCTAAATCTGTAGATAAATCAACATCCATATATCCACATACTTCAGCATCCGAAGTTAGCCAAGCATTTTTCAAAGCTAAGCCTCTACCCTTTAAGGGGATATACATTGCAACAACTTGATTTTGATATTTTTGTTCTAATTTTTTTGCAATCTTAAAAGTTGCATCAGTTGAAGCGTTATCAGCAATAATAATTTTCCACTGGAAATTAAAATTCTGCTGCATAAAAGGCACAACTTGGTCAATTGTATTTTCTAAAACGTGCTCTTCGTTATAACAAGGAATAACAAGATCAAAGCTATCTATCAAAACTCTGTCCTAATTTCTAATGCCTAAAATGTCTAACACCCGTAACCACAAGAGATATATTTAATGCATCCGCAGTTTCTATAGATTCTTGATCTCTAATTGAACCACCAGTGTGAGCAATGACTTTGCAGCCTGCTGAAGCACATACTTCAATTGTGTCGGGGAATGGAATCAGAGCATCGGTTGCAGCAACAGCACCTTCAGCATTGTCAGCTGCTTGTTGTTTAGCTAATTCAGCACTAGCGACACGATTTGGTTGACCTGCACCCATCCCAATGAGAGTTCGATCTTTTACAAATGCTACTGCATTTGATTTCACATGCTTACAAACTTTCCATGCAATAAGTAAATCTGCTAACTCTTTATCCGATGGAACTCTAGAAGAGACTGTCTGAAATTCTATTTGTTGATCTAGATCACTCTCTTGCACCAAAAACCCTCCCCTAACAGATCTTATTTCAACTCTATCTTTGAGGGGACTTCCGATTGGTGCTTCTAAAATACGCAAATCTTTAGATTTCTTACGCAGATGCTCTAAAGCTGCTTCATCATAGCCTGGGGCAATAATTATTTCATAAAACATCCTCGTTCCACTATCAGGACTACGAACTTCACGTAAAGCTTCAGCAAAATTCATATCTACAATTCGATTAGTAGCTAAAATTCCTCCATAGGCTGAAAGTGAATCTCCATTATTTAATGCCTGTTCATAAAGCTCGTTGAGGTTCTCGTTATCAGATGAACATGCAAAACAGGCTGGGTTTGTATGCTTTATGATTGCAAGTGCAGGTTCTTCAAAATCACAAACAAGATTATATGCAGCATCAGCATCTAAAAAGTTTACATACGACATCTGCTTACCATGTAATTGAGTAAACGCACCAACCCCTTCACTTTTTACATAAATGGAGTCATGTGTATAAAAAGCCCCCTTTTGGTGAGGGTTTTCTGCATATCGGAATCCTTCAATTTTTGTAGCAGCAAGGGTAAGACGTTCAGGAAAATCATCATCTTTTCTAAGGAACTCTGCCACTAAACTATCGTAATGTGCGACATGTTGAAATGCTTTTGCAGCCAAAGTGCGTTTATACTCTTCACTAATTTTTTCTACATCACCATCAGCATCTCGAAGAACTTCGATAATTTTGTCATAGTCATCAGGATCAACAACCGGTAAAACTGCACTATGATTTTTTGCAGATGCTCGTATTAATGTAGGACCTCCAATATCAATTTGCTCTAGTATTTCTGAAAAAGAATTCTCGTCGTTTGTAGCAGTTTCCACAAATGGATAAAGATTACAAACGACTAAACTAATAGGTGGGATTGAATATCTTTTAACTTCATCTTCATCTTCTGCATGACCGCGCCGAAATAATATCCCTCCGTGAACAGTTGGATGAAGTGTTTTTACTCTGCCCCCAAACATTTCGGGGCTGCCAGTAAGATCAGCTATTTCTATAACAGGAATTCCAGCATCACTTATTGATTTAGCTGTTCCGCCTGTGGCAATAATTTCACACCCCATGGAAAGCAAGCTCTGCGCAAATTCCTGAATGCCCTCTTTATCATATACAGCTAAAATCGCACGCATTATTAATCCTTGATGTACTAATCAGGTAAACCTTCTACAAATTTCTGCAAATTTTCAGCTTTTTTTATTTCTCCAACTAACCATGAACCTTCGACTTCATTAATTATTTTGCTGGCAATATTTTCTTTGACCACAATAATTATCCCAACACCCATATTAAAAGCTCCAAACATCTCAGAGTCCTCAATGGAACCTGCCTCTTGAATAACTTTAAATATGTTCGGAATTTGCCATGAGTCAGTATCAATCCATGCAGATTTTCCATTAGATTCATCATGCCCAAATAGTCTAGAAAGATTCCCTCCAATGCCGCCACCCGTGATATGTGCAATACCGTGAATTTGTTCTAAGTAGGGGTCAAGGTCTGATAAAAAAGAACGATGTGTCGCTAGAAGTGCATCACCCAAAGATCCGCTAAGAGAAGGAAATTCTTTTTGGAGTATCTGTTTATCATGCTCAAATCCCAAACCTTTTCCTATAGACCAAATTTTTCTAACAAGAGAATATCCGTTTGTCTGCAAACCTCCTGAAGGCAAAGCGACAAGCACATCACCAATGTCTATCTTTTTCCCATCGATTATTTTTGCCCTGTCGACTATCCCCACAATAAAACCAGCCAGATCAAAATCACCTGAACGATACATATCAGGCATATCTGCTGTTTCTCCACCTAGTAATGCTACATTTTGCTCAGCACAAGCATTTCCAACACCGGAAACAATATCAATTCGTTGTGCTTGTGAAAGATCGGCTGTTGCGAGATAGTCCATAAAAAATAAAGGCCTGGCACCTACTGTAAGGATATCGTTTACGCAGTGATTAACTAAATCTGCCCCAACCGAATCAAAACGATCCAAAGCGGTGGCAATCAAAATCTTTGTACCAACTCCGTCTGCACTTGCAACCAATACAGGTTCTTGAAAGCCAGCTGGGAGACTAAACAAGCCCGCAAAAGGGCCAACTCCTGACAAAACCTCAGGCCTCATAGTTTTCATGGCAATTTCTGAAAATGCCTTAACTGTAAGTTCTGCAGCTTCTACATCAACACCTGCATCGACATAACTTAAAGATTCAAATTCTGATTTAGACATCTTAACTTTCATGCGGGGAATCTTATTTAGATCAAACTACACTATCAAAATTACACAAGCCATTATCTAGACTTAAGTATTGGCAAAGCATGGCGATCATGTACATCACCAATATCTGGCTCAAAAGCCAATTTATCAAGCTGTAAAGGTACAGGACTAGGATAATTCCCGGTGAAACAAGCATCGCAATGCGATCCACTCTCAGTATTAGCAGCGCTCACTGTTCCCTCAAGAGACAAATACCCTAAAGTGTCTGCACCAATATGATCGCGAATCCCTTCAATACTACTTTGAGATGCAATTAATTCTGAACGCGTTGCCATATCAACACCATAAAAACATGGATGTGTAATTGGTGGTGAAGTCACGCGCATATGTATCTCCGTAGCACCAGCATCTCGTAACATTTTTACTACACGCGGGGTAGTCGTCCCTCGAACAATAGAATCATCGACAACAATCAATCTTTTCCCATCAATAATCTCTTTCAGGGGATTGAATTTTAGATGGACACCCTGTTCACGTAATCTTTGATCTGGTTGAATAAATGTCCTGCCCACATACCTATTCTTTATGAGCCCTTCCGCGTAAGGAATATTCGCTTCACGTGCATAACCAATTGCCGCAGCAGTCGCTGAATCGGGGACACCTATAACTAAATCAGCTTCCACCGGATGCTCTCGTGCTACAGCAGCACCCATCCGCATACGTACAGGATGTAAAAGCTGCCCCGAAAGACGTGAATCTGGACGTGCGAAATAAATAAATTCCAGAAGACATATCTTTTCAGGACTTTCCTCTTTTTTACTATTGGAAGATTTTAATGGGAACCAAGAAGTCAAACCTTCAGCATCTGCTCTAACTACTTCACCAGGCAGCACTTCACGAACAAATTTTGCCCCTAAGTGATCCAACGCACATGTTTCAGAAGCAAAGACATATCCATTATCCAGTTCACCTATACATAACGGCCTAATACCTAAGGGATCTCGTACTGCAAAAACACCTTCAGGAACTAAAATCGTCAACGAATATGCACCATTCGCACGACGCATAAGCTGGCCGAATCGTTGTTCCCAATTATCGCCATGTGCATTACTAAGACACCTTGCAATTACCTCAGTATCACTAGAGGTTTCAAAGTTAACGCCTTCTGCCTCTAGGCCTTCTCGGAGTACATCTGCGTTCACTATGTTCCCATTATGTGCAATGGCCATAGTTCCGTATCGACCTTTTATCAATAAAGGTTGTGCATTTTCTAGTTTACTTGAGCCAGTAGTTGAATAACGTGTATGGCCTATCGCGTGTGTACCGGCCAAACCAGCAAGTACCGTTTCATCAAATACTTGGGTTACCAAACCCATCTCAGCATATAAATGAATTTTTTTTGAAGATCCTGCAGAAGCTATCCCTGCCGATTCTTGTCCACGATGCTGCAAAGAATGTAATCCAAAAAATGTAAGTCGAGCTACATCTTCGCCTGGAGCGAAAACTCCGAAAACTCCACACTTTTCTCTTAGGTTATCCAACGAATACAACACTTTCGAAGAATGCTACAAAGGCGCAGTGTAGCATGAGATAGCAATATTTCCTTGTTATTTATTATTTTGATCAATTAAATTTTGATGTTCAATCTTAATGCACTTGTCCATAACTACAGTTAATCCCAGATCTGTGGCTTTTTTAGCAGCAACTTCATTCACCACTCCTAGCTGCATCCAAATTACCTTAGCGTTAGACTCTATTGCATCTTCAACCACTTCTAAAGCATGCTCTTTCCTACGAAAAATATCCACAATGTCTACTGATTGCGGAAGGTCTTGTACTTTTGGATAACAAGTTTGTCCCAACACATTTTTTTCAAGAGGATTTACCATAAAAACTGTAAATCCATTATTGATTAAGTATCGAGCAACTTCATTAGAAGGACGATCTAATTTATTAGAAACACCCACTACAGCTATAGATCTATATTCATTCAAGAAATTAAAATTCACTTTTGCCACCTGTTAACGTTGAATTTGTCGATAGCGTTTACGCCTTTTAGACACTGTCAACTCATAACTATCTTTCCCGCTAGAACTATTTTTGTTTGCCCTAACTTCAACGGAGGCCATTTCACCAAGCAACATAGCTAGTTTATTTATTCGATTGCTTGCGGTATCTACGAACTCACGTGGTTCAATAATCCTCGCGACACTCAATTCTTTATCATTGTCTTTCACCATTAATATTTCAAACTCCACTAAATCCTGCTTACTTCCTCCTGCCAAAAAATCATCAAAGTCATTTCGGATGAAAAAATGATCAATCCTATCAAAGGGAACTAATTCATATGTTCCAATCCCTAGGCCCAACAAACCTTGCTGCCATCGTGCAGAATATTTTGATTTTTCTAATACAAAGCTGGTCCCGGCAATATTGTTGATGAGGCCAATCAATGAAAGTGGTCCAATTACACTAGAAAAAACAAGTAGAAAAACTAAAATACCTAAGGACCAAGTATCGATAAATATAACTAACAACGTCACAGATACTATAAACATACATAACTCAACAATAGGGAATATAAGGCCACTTTTCCCTTGCTTAATTGAAATTGATTGTTCCGTAACTATCGCTACAGATCTATGGAGTGATATCTGACACCGATCACTCATTTGAACCTCGACTCTTTCTAAAGCCAATTAATTGCTAAGCATAATGAAAATACGTATCATTGAGTTCAGCATATCTTAACTCAGAGAATTTCATGAACCGAGAACTTATCAACATTTTAGTGTGTCCTGTTACTAAAGGAACGTTAACCCTAAATATTATCGAAGAACTAGATGACGATATCATTACAGGAACATTAACCTCTCCCGAGGGACGTGTTTACAAAATTGAGCAAGGCATCCCAAATCTACTGCCCCCTCCTCAAAACTAAAATCAAGTCCACGGCCATTCAGCAATTTTTACTACCTCTTTTTTTGACTGAATATCCAATGCGGTTAGAGCTTCAAGCGACGTTTTATCTGTAACAGGATTCACTAAATGGCAAGCAATGTCACACAAAGGGACTAACACAAAAGCTCTCTCTTCAATAAGTGAATGAGGTACCGTTAATTCATCTGAGGTGATAATTTGGTCGCCAATAAACAAAATATCAATATCTATGATGCGTTCAGTCCATCTTTCTGCAAGCATATCTCTACCCATCATTTTTTCAATCTCTTTTACCACTATGAGTAGCTCCCTAGCAGATAAATCACTCATCCCAGACACAACAGAGTTAAGGAATGACGGTTGATTGAGAACTCCCCATGGAGGAGTTTCATATAAACTACTAAACTCATCAATGTGCACGCCATTATTAATCAACTGATGAATAGCGATCTGTAAATTATCTAAACGATCACCTAAGTTAGATCCTAAACCAAAATATGTTCTAAATATCTGTGACATACAATATTACTAATCATCTTCAGAATTAATTAATTCTTCTTCAACTAAACCACCTTGACTAATCTTAAATGCTCTAACTTCAGGGGGATCTTGAGCAAGTGAAACTAAAATATAAAAACATTCAGGGAACATCGGTTCATGATCAAATTCCCCAGGAGGGAAAAAAGCTTGCCTTATATCTGTAGCGGATGGATAAGCCTCTGATGCAACATGCGAATGATATATAGCAAAAAGATATTCCCCTGCTTCTTCTCTTGCTTGTTCGAGTTTCAACATACTCAATGGATCCATCGAATATCTAAAAGGACTGGCTGCAATATTCTTTACGCGATTAACTGTCAGGGGTTCGTTATTTTTACCATTAACCTGTCCACATGCTTCATTAGGTAAGTCATCTACAGCATGCGCAATCATTTCATCTATTAATTTCTTTGGGATACGTGGCATAATATTTTAAGTTACCCACCATTTTGCAAAATTTGCCGGAATGTAAATTCTATACTATCTTCCACACGATCAAATCCTCGCCAATGGCCAAAACGATTATTTAATTTCTTCAAAATCACTTCAACAGCTTCGTGATTACTTTGCCCATTACCGATACATTCCTTAGTTGTACTAACTAGTTCATTAATAAAATCTTTTGCCTCAACTAATGCTTCATGCCCTCCCACAGGGCCATGGCCTGAAATAAACCGATCAACAGGCAATTCACACAATAAACGACCAGTCTCAACCCAATCCTCCATATAGCCATCCATCATAAAAGGCACACCTGAATCTTGAGCAACATCACCAGTGAAAACTAATTTGTCTTCTGGTAAAAAAATAAAAATATCTCCACTCGTATGAGCGCGGCCAAAGTAACGTAATTCTATTACTCTTCCTCCAAAATACATTGATAATTTTGAATTGAATGTCATTGCAGGTGGAGTAATAGTGACAGTACGCGCCTCCTCGGACCAAGATTCTTTAGATGTAACAATTTTGTTCATCCATAATTCCTGCGCTTCTATATCAAGCATTTCTGCGCGACAATTTTGGTGACCAATAATCGTCGCATCCGGAAATTCTTCATTACCCCAACTATGATCCCAATGTGAGTGTGTATCGATAACATATTTGATAGGTTTGGATGTAATTTTTCGAACATCTTCTATTAGTGCCCTCGCAAAAGAAGGCACTCGAAGTGAATCAATAATCATCACTCCTTCATCACCCACTATAATCCCGGCATTCGTTAGACCTTCATGTAATCTAGCAAAAACACCATCCGATACTTCAACTAACTCCACCCCTGCACTAACCATTTTTTACCACCATAATTTTTCTCCAACATTCTCGACAATATCTGAATATTCACGAGTCCAAAGTCCTGTCGAAAGGTACTTCCAACCACCATCTGCCAACAACACAACTATTTTGCCACTATCCATCCGTTCAGCTACGCGTTGTGCAGCACGTACGGCTGCTCCACAAGAGATTCCAGCAAAAACACCTGTTTTTTGTGTCATATCTCTTGTCGTTTTAAATGAAGTTTCCGAATCAACTACAATCCTAGCATCTAGTATCGACTCATCTAAAACTGGAGGAATATAACCTTCTTCAAGACTTCTTAATCCTTGAACTTGATCTCCTGGATGCGGAGCTGCAGCTACAATTTTAATAGCTGGATTATGTTCTTTTAATCGTCTCCCTACTCCGGTGAGAGTGCCGCCAGTCCCCAACCCTGAAACAAAGACATCTAAATCAGGGATATCATCGATAATCTCTTGCCCGGTACCTTCATAATGTGCCCGTGGATTGTTTTCATTTTCATACTGCAACGGCATAAACCATTCTGGATTTTTATTACTAATTTCCTTTGCCATAGCCACAGATCCGTTTGTCCCTAAATCACCAGGAGAAAATATTATTTCAGCACCAAAAGACTCTAATAATTCGATTCTTTCTCTACTTACAGCATCAGGCAACACCACTTTCAATGGGTATCCTCTAATGCTTGCTATGAGAGCTAACCCAATCCCTGTATTACCTGATGTTGGCTCAAGAATAACTTGCCCCGGAGATAACAAACCTTTTTCTTCAGCATCATCTATCATGAATTTTGCAACACGATCCTTTACAGAGCCCGTGGGGTTTTGCCCCTCCAATTTAGCAAAAATTTTAACGTTCGGATTTGGAGATAATTGTGAAATCTCAACTATAGGAGTATTGCCTATCAAGTCCAAAACATTGTTATAACGCATTGCTCGAACTTTCGCTAAATACTATAAACCACCTGATAAAGCAGGTAAAAATGCAACGACATCTCCAGAGTTTAACGGGGTGTCTTTCCCATTAATAAATCGAATATCTTCATCATTCACATATATATTTACAAAGCGATGTAATTCTCCAGAGTCATCAGCAATCTGTTGTAAAAATCCAGGATATTTATCCTCAATATTTTCAATTAACTCGCTAATTGTAGAACCTTCAGCTTCAAACTCACTATTACCATTAACAACTTTTTGAATTACTGAAGTCACCTGAACTTTAATGGTCATTTGTCACAAACACCCTCTCTGACACAACACACTTAAAATATTATCTCTCCTCATTAATTCAATGCCAAAACTTCAATAGGAGGTGATCCACAAAAAGCATCATAATCAATTAATTCTTTAACTGTAGGATTATCTCCACAAAGAGGACAAGCAGGATCTCTTCTTAGCTTCATTTCTCGAAATTGCATAGTTAGAGCATCGACCAGCAACAATCTATTTACCATTGGTTCACCAATATCGAGTATTTGTTTAAACACTTCTGTAGCTTGCATCGAACCTATAATTCCTGTGATAGCACCTAGTACGCCTGCCTCGGCACAAGACGGAACCATGCCTGGGGGTGGAGGATCAGGATATAAACACCTATAGCAACAATAACCAGGCTTATATACCGTCAACTGACCATCAAACAACAATATCGCACCATCAACTAAAGTTTTTCCAGCTAAGTAGCAAGCATCATTAACTAAATATCTAGTCGCAAAATTATCAGCTCCATTAACGACAATGTCATAATTAGGAATAATATCCATTGCATTATCAGATGTAAGCGGCATAGGGTGTTCAATTATTTCAACATGCGGATTATATAGACCTAAAGTTTCTTTTGCTGATTTTAATTTTGGCTTATCAATATCCGCGGTTTGATGCAAAATTTGCCTCTGTAGATTGGAAAGATCAACAACATCAAATTCAGTAATTCCAATCGTCCCAACTCCAGCCAGAGCAAGATAAAGAGCAACAGGGCCACCTAAACCACCCGCCCCAACAACCAGAACTTTAGCATCTCTAAGTTTACGTTGGCCCTGTGGTCCTACTTGAGGCATTATGATGTGCCTTGAATATCGCATTACTTCTTCAGGCTTCAAGGCCGATTGATTCCCGTTATTCTCTTCAGATAAAGTCATAGCCCCTCCAGCTAATGCAGGTATTACCGCAATTTGATCTTCAGTATTAACAAGTGTATCCAATCCTTCTAATTCATGGATTTCGTGATTGTTAATATATATATTAACATGTCTCAAAATTTGCTCATCCGAATCAAAAATTAAATCATGCATTTCAGGATAGAGGTAGCTCAAAGACTCTAAGGACTCCAAAATATTACTACCCTCGACTAAAATATATTCATTCCCTGCAGTTATTTGGCGAAAAAAGGTAGGGATATAAATTGTAGCCATACTAAACCAACCTTTTTATAATTTCTTACCCATCTAAAAATCTAGACTTAAATAACGTTCTCCTGTGTCACATAACATAGTCACAACTTTATCACCCTCATTAAGATCTTTTGCAATTTGTATCGCTGCAGCAACATTTGCACCGGCAGAAATACCTACAAGCAAACCTTCCGTTGCAGCTAAATTATTAACAGTTTCATAAGCCAACTCATCAGAAATCCCAATTACTTGATCAATAAGATCCAAATCTAACACTCCAGGTATAAATGACGCCCCAATCCCTTGAATTCCGTGCATACCTCCACGACCACCTTGTAATACAGGTGCTCTTGAAGGCTCGACAGCAATAATTTTTGCTTGACTGCTGTTTTCTTTAAGATATCTAGATACTCCTGAAATGGTTCCACCAGTACCTACACCGGCGACAAAAGCATTCAATGAAATGCCTATATCACGGACAATCTCTGGCCCTGTTGTTTTATAATGTACTTCTGGATTTGCAGGGTTATTAAACTGCTGCAACATAAAATATCCGTGTCTTTCAGCTAATTGGTTCGCGGCGTAAATTGCACCTGTCATTCCTTCAAGTGCATCAGTGAGAACTAAGCGAACACCAAATCTTTCTAGCAATCTTCGTCGCTCTAAAGACATATCACTCGGCATAGTAAGTACTAATTCATAACCTTTTGCAGCGCAAACCATGGCTAACCCAATACCAGTATTTCCTGATGTAGGCTCAACTAATGTATCACCTGGCTCGATAGAACCTGCCTTCTCAGCAGCATCCACCATTGACTTAGCAATCCTATCCTTTACCGAAGCTGTAGGATTAAATATCTCGTATTTACCGAAAATTTCGGCACCACCTAACGGACTAACCTTTCCCAGATGTACCAGTGGCGTATTCCCAATTAAATCCAGAACTCCTTCAGCTATAGAAACTGAATTATTAAGGGCAAAAGTATCATCTGTTGTTTTTGAATTTGCCATAACCATTTTCCGCTAGATTATTTGTCAAATGCTATAACGAGCAGCATTTTCTTGTTCATGATCTTGCTCATGTAGAACAAGATCATCGATAGTAGTATCCGCAAGTCTTTCACACATAAATCGATAAATTTCTTGCCAAATCCATTGCTGCCCACACACGGCCCTTCCATCATCCTCAGAAAGATCTGTTACACATCCCATAGGTGCTAATGAACCTTCAAGCGTTTCTAAAACCTCGAGTAAATTCATTTTATTAGAATCGAATGCTAGAGAATGACCTCCACCAGGACCACGGACACTCTTCACATAACCACCTCGTCTTAATTGCGCTAAAAGATGATCAAGATATGATTCTGGAATCTTTCGTCTTTTGGCAATTTCAGAGCGTTGCACTGGCCCTTCATTCGCGTACCTAGCCAAATCAATTAGAGCACGTACCCCGTAGTCGCCTTTAGTACTTAGTAGCATTATTCCCGCCAAAATACATGACTATTTTGATCAAGATACTATCACAGACTCTTTGCGGTCATTTGTATTTATAAAATATTTTAAAATTTAGTTATCACTTATGAAAAGAAAGCTACCCACCTGCAACGGCAGGAACTATAGATATCTCATCACCTTCACCAACAGAAGTATCTAACCCATTTAGAAATCTGATGTCTTCACCATTAACGAAAATATTTACAAACCGGCGAAGCGAGCCATCTTCCTCTAGCAATCTTTCATTGAATCCGGGATAGTTCTGTTCCAAATTTTCTATAACCATCGCAACAGAATCACCAGAACCTTTAACCTCAAAAAGACCATCCGCCAAATTGCGCAAAGGGCCGGGAATTTTTACAACAAGGGACATCTATTCAGCCTTTCATTACTACCCTTCAACTACATCACCTAATGTAGCATCGTCAACACGTACACCATGACTTCGAACCCAATCCAAGCATCTTACTATTTCTTCTGTTTCACCAATAACTTCTAGAACTACCCAACCGGTATCTTTATCAACATCAGCCATCCGAATATTAGTAACAATGCCAAATTCATGACCCATCTCATAAATCAACGGACGTTTCACTTCGTCTCCATCAAAAGTTAACCTCACCTGTTTAGATGCCATCTTACACTCTCCTATAACATGAATTATAAACTAATTATAAGCCTCTAGTGCAGCATCAAACTCTTCAACTTTTGGCTGAATATGTATCGGTGTTCGGATTTCAGAACTGACAGCTTCGATGGTTTTAAGTCCGGCACCGGTAATGTAAGCAACAGTCTCTTCATTTTTATTTATAGCCCCTTGCTCAACAAGCTTTTTCAAGCAAGCAATAGTCACTCCTCCAGCAGTTTCCGCAAAAATACCCTCTGTCTCTGCAAGTAGTTGAATTGCTTCTAAAATTTCCGCGTCACTGGCCATAGCAGCACCACCACCAGTTTCCTCCATAGTTTTGAGTGCATAATATCCGTCAGCAGGATTACCAATCGCCAAAGAGCGAGCAATAGTGTCTGGTTTTTGAGGAACAAAATTCATTGAACCTGCTTCGTATGCTGTTGCTATAGGAGAACATCCTTGTGCTTGAGCCCCACTCATCTTTGTCTTCGGATTTTGAATTAATCCTATTTTTTCTAACTCCTGAAAACCTTTCCAAATTTTGGTAAATAGCGATCCAGAAGCCATAGGAGCAACAACACGATCCGGAGCACGCCATCCCAATTGTTCAGCAGTTTCAAACGCCAAAGTTTTTGAACCTTCAGCATAATAAGGTCGAACATTAATATTCACGAATGCCCATGGTCGTTGATATGAAAGTTCAGTACAAACTCTATTCACGTCATCATACGAACCATTAATAGTTACAAGTGTCGGATCGTAAACGCCACTACCAACTACTTTTCCCGATTCTAAATCGTCTGGAATAAAAACAAAACAATCCATTCCTGCAGCAGCAGAATGTGCTGCTATAGAATTCGCAAGATTGCCTGTACTTGCACAAGCCATCGCCTCAAAATTAAATTCACGAGCCTTACCAATGGCCATACTAACGACTCGATCTTTAAATGACCAAGTGGGATTTACAGTGTCATTCTTAATCCATAATGTATCTATACCTACAGCCTTTGCTAATCGATCAGCACGAATCAATGGTGTGTAACCCGTACCAATATCAACTTTGTATTGAGAATCTACGGGTAACAGAGGGGCATATCTCCAAATTGTAGGCGGACCAGATTCAATCGAGTCTAAAGTCATTGCATCTTTAATTAGATCGTAGTCATACGAGACTTCCAACGGGCCAAAACAAAAATCACATGAAAAAATAGGTTCTAAACCATATTCACGACCACATTCACGACACGCCAAAGCATATGCAAATGACATTCTATGACTCCTCTGTCTTAAAAATACTTACAAAAGCGTCATGCACAACAACAGTAAATGAGTAAAAGCAGTAATCCATGAAATCGCCTCCTGTTCATCTTCCCCATATTAAATTACGGGTCGGACTTGGCACCGTATCGACTTGGGCGAAGCCACCGGTTGCCGCGACATCAAAGGGCCGTGCCCTTAATCGCTCTTGATGAACCAGATCTGTTTATATCTATTAATACAAATCTACGCACATTGAGGCTAAGTAAATACCTCAATGTAGTCAATCGAAAATTATCTCTATTAACTGAAAGATATCAACTACCTGACTCGAAAAAGTTCCGTAAGTCAACAAAATCGATAGGAGCCTTAGCTACAATTTTTTCATCAATACACACCACGGGGATTATTTCATTATACAAATCGTATAATTCGCTAGATCTATCAATGTCAATAATTTCTAAACCAAAACAATATTGTTTTCTGAGATCTAGCAAAGTCGATTCAGCTCGATCACAAAGATGACATCCTGAACGGGTATAAAGTACGACTTTCATCAATTTTGCATAGTCTTACGAAGTTTATTTGTATCTCTTACCCAAAAAATCGTCACAGGAATGATTATACAAATTATAATTCCAGCTATAATCTGCGGGGCCACAAGACCATTAATAACTTCAGGGGAATCTAACCTTATCTCTGTAAGAAAATATCTAGTTAATGCATAACTTATCGCTACCGCAGAAAAGGTTATACCAGGCCATTGATTCAAAAAACGAAGAAATAATGGCAGTAAAGCAAAAAATGCTACTAGTAAAATTAACATCTCATACGTAGTTGCTGGGTGATGTGAACCAAATGCTAATGAATGTGCAAATGCTGGAGAGTCAGGATCGGTATACACAACACTCCAAGGTAAATCAGTAGCCTTTGCAAGGTGTTCTCCGTTGATCAGATCACCTACCCTTCCAATTGCAAGGCCAAGAATCATCCCTAACCCCGTAATATCTAAAAGGTTCCTTAGTGGATATTGGCGCCATTGTGCAAAACATACCGTCATTACAACACCTGCCAAAAGTGCGCCCCATATCGAAATACCACCCTCATTTAGACGAATGATCTCAGACGGTGCTTGCGAAAAATAAGACCAATGTTCAATAACAAATAATCCACGCGCCCCTAAAATACCTGACGGGATCGCAACAAGAGCCAGGGTATAAATGTTATCTTCGTCTAAACGCATAATACGTGTAAGTCGCAGCACAATATTTAGACCCACAAATATACCAACAGCTGTAAAAAGACCATGCCATGTAATGAGTACGTTGCCAATCTTTATAATATTTGGGTCTAAAGCAATTTCTATCACCAAAAATGGACTTAGTATCATCTTTTTTCTGACTTCCTTCGAGTTACATCCATTGCTGTACTTTGTGCTTGCAAAACAAAAGGAGAATGTGAGGAAAAATTAGGCTTTAGATCCTCATCATATCGATGGTTCAATGCATTAGCTAACAAGTAATCTAACAACATAGGGTTCTTTGGGAGCACCGACCCGTGTAAATATGTTCCAACTACATTACGATAGAAAGCCCCTTCTGTTCTGTCTAAACCATTATTGCCATTACCATATTTAACTGTAGCAAATGAACTTCCCTGTGGACCCAAATATGATTGACCTGCATGGTTTTCAAATCCCACCACATCCCCAATATCTTTAATATTTGATGTCACCCATATATCACCTACAGCACGAAAATTTGCAATTCGTGGAGCAATTGTAGTCATATCAAAAATCTCAACACCAGCTAAATAACTACCTTTGCTATCTCTATACCATTTCCCAAAAAGTTGGAATCCTCCACATACAGCTAAAATGCTCACATCTTGTTCAGCCCAAATTTGAAGTTGATTGGCTTTTAAGTTCAGATCGGCAGAAATACGTTTTTGCTCTTGGTCTTGACCACCACCTATTAAAAGAAGATCGCAATCTACTGGTAATGAATCTCCCAGACTTACCTCTTCCAGCGTAATATCAATACCTTGCTGTAACGCACGATATTGTATTGCCAACAAATTTCCCCTATCCGAATAAGTATTCATTATATCGGGATACATCGACACTACCCTGATCGGTAAATCATATGATCTCATAATCAGCCTTACGTGACTTGCTAACTAAAATTGATCGTATTTGCAACATAGCAGTATACGTAGCAATAACGTCTAATCTCCCACCCAAAGGAACATTATCTAAAGCCCTGTCTAAAGATTCTTCAATATCGGAGCAAACGAGACGAGGATTAATTCCAGCCAAATGCCATCTGAGTGCAAAATCATTAGCTCTAATACCAGAGCACACCAAATCAATATTATATTTTTTCAGCCTTTCAATATCAGCATCATAAATCCAAGAAACATCTTCACCATCCTGAATTTCATCATTGAGTATTGCCAATAAATTAACTTCAACAGACTCAGAATCCGGTATAATTATCTTTATTGTCTCATTGAAACCGGTGGGGTTTTTAGTTAATAAAATTCTGATTTCTTTTTGATCTACTAAAAATATTTCTTGCCTACCTCGAGGTGGCTTAACTGCATTAAGAGAACTTGCAATTAAATCAATATCTACCTCTAACGCATAAGCTGTCGCTGCAGCAGCAAGTGCATCATATACAACATACAAACCGGGCATATCAATTGTTATCTGGTGCCTAATATCATCAATAACCAAATCAAAGCCAGAACTGCTATTTTTTAAGAAAATATTTTGCGCTCTCACCTTAGGCTTAGGTCGAAATACAGTACAACAGTCACATCGCCATTTCCCTAAATGGCTCATATACAAGTTGTCATATTTTAATACACTCCCTCTAGCACAAAATCGAGCATCTTTTACATTGTAGAGATCTTGAATCTTTAAATTATCATCTTCAATCCCAAAAGTTATAACTTCTCCAGTTGTATATTCTTGAAGTCTACAAATATTCGGATCATCGACGTTTATGACAATACTCCCATACTCACCCTTTGCTTTTATCATGTCCTGCCAACGCAGAGCTAAATTATCAACTTCACCATATCGATCAAGTTGATCTCGGAATAGGTTTAGGAATGTTGATACACGTGGATTGAGTTGATCGAAAGTACGAGCCAATTCAGCTTCATCAACTTCAAATAAACCAACTTGTTGTTTATTTTTTGGGTATCCTCCCCAAGCATTTACTGAATCGGTATAGGCGGAAATTAAGCCTCTCTCTAGGTTAGAACCTGCAGTATTAGTAAGAACGTTAAAGCATGCATTTTCTAAAATTAAATTAAGAAAATTAGTTGTCGTTGTCTTCCCATTTGTTCCTGAAATTGTCACAACACCACCAGCCATATTCTGAGATAGAGAATAAAGCAATTTTTTAGAGATCAAACCACTTACCAAACCTGGCAGAGCCGTCGCACCTTCCTTTCGACGCAAACGTACTATTTGACCTGTAAGCCTTCCAAAAATCAGTGCAATTCGATCTTGAAGCGCGTCCATACATCACTCGCTCACCCAATTAGGCTCAAGATACTATGACATTAGTTTTTTTCCCAGCGAATAAATTCATCCTCAAACTTACTCACCCGTTCATCATGTTCTAAAACTGTAAGATGAGCCAAAGTTTCTCCAAGTGCACTTCTTTTTTGCCAAATTGAAAATTCTTTAAATGATCGTGTATTCCATTTCACCCTAGAAGAAATTTCAGCTGCAGTCACAGCACCTTCTCCAATACTTACCAATATTTCTTCTAAACGTTCGTGATGGTGATGAACTAGAAAATCACATCTGTTAGACAAGTTTTCTATATTATATTCATGTGCTGGTAAGCCTAAAATGCCTCCAAATGCAGCTACTTTTTTAAGCGATGACATATACTCAGCCAACGGAGATCTTTGTGTAGTTTCATCTTCCACATGCAATGAAACGTTAGGCGTTATTCTTGGAAGGACATGATCACCCGTCAACATGACTTTATTACTGGCCTCATATAGACATAAATGCCCTGGGGTATGGCCTGGAGTCCATATACTTTCTAATCTCCAATCACCAAACTCGACAATCTCGCCATCTTCAAGAGTACGATCAGGCAATATATTCATTTCAAAGGTTTTACGCCAATTGCCATCAGAATTTTGATCAGAAAGCATGTTTTTTAATTGACCATAAACACGCTTAAAATTTAATTTAGCCTTGTTATTTTTTCCATTACTCTCTACAGAATTATCAACATCAATCTCTTCTTGAGTAATCCCATGTTTCAAAAGCCACAAATTAGATCTTTCTTCCCAATTATTATCCTTAAACCATCTATCTTTCAGCCATCCTTTTTCTTGTTTGTGCATAACCAAACTAATATGAGGCACTTTTTCCTTAAGCCAACTCACCATCCCTAAATGATCTGGATGGGCGTGTGATACTAAAAACATGTTTATATCAGAAATCTTGTAACCCAGATTCTTCAATTCGTCCTCAAGTGCTCCAGTAGCGCTCTTTGTTCCATAGCCAGCATCAAACAAGACCAAACCTTCAGGATATTCAAACAAATATGGCATCACGAAAGGAAGCCCTGGGGTATTCATAGGCGTCTGCAATTGATGTAAGCCTGAGGCAATTTCAATTGAAATTTTTGTACTCCTACTTTTATTCAATGACACATAAAAAAGATAACGATCATATGATCGTTATCTTTTTAGTTAACTAACCAGACTTTTTATGTTTTCGTTGATTCATTTTCTGAATCAGATTCGTCTTTGTTATCCGAACCTTCTTCATTTTCAAGATCGTCTTCACCTCGGGCCTCAGACCGGAATTCTCTAATTCCTTTACCTAAAGCACCTCCCAGTGATGCAACACGCGATGCCCCAAAAAGCAAAGCTAATATCACAAGAATAATCAGTAATTCTTGCCAACCTAGACTTCCGATCATCATCTACCTCCAGCACTGTTATTTCTACGCCAAAAAAACACTAATCAGCGCTTATAAATTCTTAATGCCTAGAAACATCTAACTCCCAAATCGTGATTCAGTCTACAATTCGTTCAACAAATATTTCCATAACTCCACCACAAATTTTGTCATCGCCGTCAATTGGTTCGGTTAGATCAACAACTGTCAATCGAGGAATACCATCCGCCATTGTATCCATCGCATCCTGCCAAACCTCTGATTCGCCACAACCACCACCAATAGTTCCCTTAAACGTCCCGTCAGGACGTAGTAACATAATCGCTCCAGACTTACGTGGAGTAGACCCTCTAGTATTAGCCACAGTAGCTAGCACTCTTGGTTCACCTTGAGCAATAGCTTCTCGTATCTCAGCAAATATTTCAGACGTCATCAACAGCCTCTTTTCAAACCAATAACGGTATATAAGGATACACGAAAGATGTACATAAATCTTAAATTATGAACTAAGTCTTTCTCCACGGGCACCTCTCCGTAACATTATAATTTCTGCTAATACCGACAAGGCAATCTCTTCAGGAGTCTCGGCCCCTATACTTAAACCTATAGGAGTACTAACAGCAGCCAATTCATCACTGCTGTATCCTTCTTCTATTAGATGATCAATCACCGTTCTAGTTCTTCTCTTACTCCCAATCATACCTACGTAACCGGAGCCCTTACCCAAAACAGTTCTTAAAGCAAGTTCATCTTGTAAATGACCACGTGAAACTAGTACAAAATGTGATGTATTATCTACTTGAAGTCCATCTATTTCAACGCCCACATTTCCACAACATACTTCGTCAGCCATTGGAAAACGTTCCCGGTTGGCAAAATCATCTCTATCGTCAATTACAGTAACTGAAAAACCTAAAAAATCACCCAAAGTAGCTACAGCTAACCCTACATGTCCTCCACCCACCACTATCAATCTTAACGGTTGCTCCCATAGCTGAAACATAATTTCAGCATCACTATTTAATTGCTTACCTGTACGGAAATGCAAATGATGCTCTAAACTTAAATATGCAGTCGCAACATTTACTCGAGGTTGTGCTTCATGTATTTCTCGCGCAGAATTAATTATCAATTCATCAATTTTTAAATCGCCAAAAGAGCCTTCCCCTTCAGAAAATTTTGGAATTAATATCTTTGCGCCTGCAGCTAAATGACTTAATTTACCAGAGTTAATAAGCGTTGCCACAACCACTGACTCACCACCAGCAAGGGCATTTTCTATAGCATTCAAAATAATAATGTTTTTAGAAGAATCCACTTTATACCTAACTAAACGTTGAACAATACGTTCATTACATCACCATCTTCTACAATATACTGTTTGCCCTCTGTTCTTAGTTTTCCTTGTTTCTTAAGCTCTGCCATTGAACCCGCAAGTATTAATTCTTCATAACTTGCAACTTCAACGCGAATAAATCCTCGTTCTAAATCACTATGTATTTTACCAGCGGCTTGAGGGGCAGTAAGCCCTTTTTGAATGGGCCACGCACGACATTCATCTTCACCTGCTGTTAGAAAAGAATGTAACCCTAACATGTCATATGTAATTGCAATTGCATTATTTAAGGGAGGCTCACCCGTCAAACCAAGTTCTGATCTAAATTCTAGAGCTTCATCTAAGTTCATAGTTGAAAGTTCAGCTTCAACTTTAGCGCAAACCAGAACAATCGCCCTTCCGCGATTACCATGCTTATTATTAATATTTTCTATAATTTCTTCAACTTCGCCTAATTGATCTTCACCGATGTTAATAACTAATAACTCTGGAATGAGTGTTACGAAGTTGTAATGCTTAACTTCTTGTATTTCTGTCTCCGCCATTTCAAGTGTGCGTAAATTAGACCCTTCCTCCAAGTGTGACTTCATCTTATTTAGTAATTTTTGGTGACGTTCTAATTCAGATCTCTCAGCTGTTTTTACAGATCTCATTTCACTTTCAATTCGTGTAACTCTCTTCTCAATCAACTCCAAATCAGAAAACTGTAATTCTAATTCTAAAATCCCAATATCCCTATCTATATCTACACTTCCTTGATCATGCGGAACCGAGGCGTCTGCAAAAGATCGGGCAACATGCACTAGAACATCAAGTTCTCCTAAAGATTGCATTAACTGCTGATCAATACCACTAGATCCAATCCCAGCATATGGATAATCAACCCACTGAATTTCAGCATAAGTGGTCTTCTTAGGATTGTATATTTCGGCTAAAGCCTCTAGTCGAGTATCTGGGACTTGAACTGTCCCTATATTTGGTTCATTCGCTGCAGAATAAGATCCTACGATAGCAGAACCTCTCGTGACTGCATTGAAAAGTGAAGTCTTTCCACTTCTCGGAATACCTATAATCCCAATCTTCATCTATCCTCCAGCCCACACTGGTAACTGTGCATTCATCTCTGAGTCATAAAAAGGTATATACGGTTTTATATCCAATATTGGTGTTCCATCAACTAAATCCAACCCCTTCAATGCCAATTCACTTCCATGCAGATCGATTATTTGGCAAACAGTTACTGAAATTGGGTTTGGGCGAGCACCTCCTCTTAAGGCAAGTGCACCTTGCACAGGTAGTTTGGTGTCACCATTAGGATAGGCTTGAGATCTATTCCTTAATTCTGAAGGAATTAAGTGAAGCCACCCCACAACAATTACATGTGAATAATCATCTAAATGTTCTAAGTAGTCTTTGAACTTAATCTTGAATTTAATAATGCTACTGACATCACTCCAATCAACTAGACTAATTTGATGTACACCATTACTGACCAAACCAATTTCATCTATATTAATTTCTTCCATAGTAAATCCTAACCGAAAATTTAACCATTCTTAGAAGCTACCAACGCTGTGTGAATTCTACGGTACGATCGACATTATCAGTTGATAGAGGTATCCTCTAATAGTTGCCTTCACTCTCGAAATGTAGCACTCCCCCCCTAAAGTGAGAATATATGACTACAGCGAGCACTCGCAAAACAAAAACCACCAAGCCATCCAAAAAAAGCTCATCCCCGATAAATGACAACGTCTCCTATACCGCAGCAGATATCCAAGTATTAGAAGGTTTGGAAGCTGTTCGTAGACGACCTGGGATGTATATAGGATCTACTGATTCAAGAGGTTTGCATCACCTCATATATGAGATTGTCGATAATGCAATAGATGAAGCAATGGCAGGATATTGTGACTCCATCACCGTAACTATCGAACCAAGCGGACATATCTCTGTTACTGATAATGGCCGAGGGATTCCTGTTGATAAACACAAGAAAACAGGGCTTTCGGCAGTGGAAACAGTACTGACAGTTTTACATGCTGGAGGAAAATTTGGTGGAGGAGGCTATAAAGTCTCAGGAGGACTACACGGTGTAGGTGCATCTGTAGTAAATGCCTTATCTTCTGAATTAGAAGTAGAAGTTCGACAAAAAGGGTCAAAGTGGAAACAATCCTATTCAAGCGGTGTTCCCATTACAAAACTTAGTCGCAAGGGGAAAGTCGATCCAGAAGAAACGGGGACAATTATCCGTTTTCTACCAAATTCTGAAATATTTGAAACACTCGATTACGAGTACGATACCTTGGCAAATAGATTTCGAGAAATGGCATATCTTACTAAAGGTGTCAGAATAATATTCATTGACCAGCGTACAACACCTTTTCCAACAGAAATGACCTACTTTTTTGACTCAGGAGTGGAAGCATTCGTTCGTCATATAAATAGAGATAAAGGTGCTATCCATCCTAATCCGATTTATGTAAATGAAGATCGCGATGGAGTAATCGTTGAGATAGCCTTGCAGTACAGTTCTGCATTTAATGAAACCGTTCATTCATTCGCTAACTGCATAAAAACAATTGATGGCGGATCACATCTAACAGGATTCCGAACTGCCCTGACAAGTGTCCTGAATGATCATGCGCGAAAAAATAAAATTTTAAAAGATAACGACCCCAACTTATCTGGTGATGATGTACGTGAAGGCTTAGCCGCAGTAATTAGCGTTAAAATTGGCGAGCCTCAATTCGAAGGACAGACAAAAACTAGATTAGGGAATCCAGAAGTTAAAGGTATCGTACAATCAGCTTTTAGTGGAAAATTAGGACAAGCTCTTGAAGAAAATCCCCAGATTGCCCGTAAAATACTAGAAAAAGCTCTCACAGCTGCCCGAGCACGAGAAGCTGCACGAAAAGCACGTGATCTTGTACAGCGAAAAGGAGTTTTAGAAGGAAGTACTCTTCCAGGGAAGCTCGCAGATTGTTCAGAGCAAGCCCCCGAGCTATCCGAGGTATATTTAGTTGAGGGAGATTCAGCTGGAGGATCTGCGAAAAGCGCACGTGACCGAAGAACTCAGGCAATACTTCCTCTGCGCGGCAAAATCATTAATGTGGAAAAAGCTAGACTAGATAAAATGCTTGCCCATGAAGAAATTAGAACCATCATAACTGCTTTAGGAACAGGTTTTGGTGAAGATTATAATGGAACAAAACTCCGCTACCACAAAATAATCATCATGACTGATGCCGACGTCGATGGTGCTCATATTCGTACTTTGCTCCTAACATTCTTTTATCGATTTATGCCCGAACTAATCGAAAATGGGTATCTATTTATTGCTCAACCACCTCTCTACAGTGCAACGAGAAACAAAAAGGTCACGTGGCTTTTTACCGAATCAGATAGAGAACAATTTTTATCTAATAATAAAAATCCATTCAACCTTCAACGTTATAAAGGCCTTGGTGAAATGAATCCTGAACAATTATGGGAAACAACAATGGATCCAGAAAATCGATCTTTGTTACAAGTTCAAGTTCACGATGGGGCTGTCGCAGATGACTTGTTTACAAAATTAATGGGAGATGAAGTGGCACCACGGAGATCATTCATAATGTCCCATGCCCTTGAGGCCACTATCGACGCATAGCTATGGACTCACTATCAGATATCTCCTATGAATACTTTGTAGAGTTCGAAACAGAAAAATCTTGCCCTCATCACTTTGAAGGAGATCCTTCAATCTTGTTATTTTTCCAGTCTTGGGCATTTAGCGTTCAATTCGGAGGACAACACGATCTAGCAAAAATTGCTTCTCATCTTAAACAATCACTTAAAATCAATCTTTCCCCTCTCCTAAAATTCGCAGATCGTAATGTCGAAAATACCTTTGATGCGCGTGAGCTCCAACAGTCCTGGCAGTCTCCAGATGAGCTAATGCAATGTACCACTCAAATTATAGATGCTTTAGAACATCCTGACGGGAACTTATCCTCGCTCTTAACCGAAGAATATGAATTACTACTCCCAAGATTACAAGACCTTCACAAAATGTGTACATGGGCAGTCCAAGAAAAGTGTCTAATTCGGATGTCTTTTGATACCGTCAACGTCTAGAATCAAAATTCAACCTAGGTCGTGCAAGCCCTTCAACCCAAACAGACCATGCGTCTTTTGGAATGCCTTGCGAGTCAAGTAAACCCATAGTTTTAATTAAATCGCTATCCGGATAATTGTAGAGACTTCCATCCTCGACAACAGGCCAAATTATTAAATAAGTATCCAAAATATCTGCATCGGCTAGTAGTTTACTTAGGTATCTTCTTTGCTCGATAGGAGTAGATACATTAAAGCCATCACGAGATTTTCCAGAACTATAAGCGGCCGATATAAAGGCGATCGGTAAATCTGAATACTCACGTATCTGTAGATAATAATCACTATCAAGCCTTCTAACAAAATCAATAAAAAATGAAGGATAGGTAGTTATGCCTAATAAATCATTACGCCCGGAAAAGTCATCCAATAGCTCCCATCTTGGCACATGAGCATTCCCCCACGGAATATTGCCCAACAGTTCTTCGTATTGAAAACTAGTCATAACTTTTGTTTGCGGTGAAATATCCTTAATAAGGTCATATATTTCTTTGTACGCTTCTACAAATTGAAAATAGCTATCTGCATCTTGTTCAAAAGTCATATTTATTTCATGGCCTAAAACAAATATTTCAGGGTGCAAATTGTGAACCACGAAAACAGCTTCTCGAGCCAAAGCTTCTTTCAATTTTTCAGATGCTAAGGATTGTCCATAATATTCTGCGGGCAAATTAAACAGTGAACTTCTATCCGCCGGATCGAATACATCAAGTACATAAACCACATTAAGATTACGTGCTTTTAGTGCATGTTTTTGCGCAAGGATTTCCTTAGTATATTTTTCAGATGGTATGCTCCCTCTAAAAAATTCCTTCCAAAATGGTGAACTGCGAATCACTAATGTTTCACCATAATTAGCAGCAAAATCATAACTTCTTAAGTATGCATGCTCAGAATCATCCTTAGGAATTGCCGAAAAACCCATCGAAAAATTTCTAGGTTCGCCTGCAGTTGGCATCTTTTCCAATGTGACTGGAGCTATTTCAACAGAATTTGACTTACATGAGATTAAACAACTAACTACAAATAACAATGTTAATGTTTTTGAAAATATTACTGAATTGAATTTTTTCATTTTACTGACTTTACAATACAAAAAACCTTTATACTTCACAGTTAACTATTCTAACAACGGAGAATATTCATGGTTGACGAAAAATTCACTATTGGAATCGACGATACTGGATATTTAGATCAACATTTAACAACTAAGTTAATGCGAAATTGGTTGTCTCAAATGGTAGAACAATCCTTAATTCATTCTGAAGGAATCACCCGTCATCAACTTTTCGAAAGTGAAAAAATTTCATCCTCTTATAAAAACAGATCATTGGCATTCACCTTTAATACATCACAATCTATCTTTGAAATAGAAGATCAACTCGTTGATTTCATTCGCACAGCTTCAAGTCCTCATGCAAATCCAGCAATTGCAATACTTTCTCGTCATAGTGACTCCCTGCATGCCTTAGCTTTTGGTCGGCGTTGTAAAAATGAACTATTAAAACTTTCTGATTCTGAACAATATGCAAGCGAATCAAATGTATTACTCCGTGGACTCGGTGGAAATAGAAATGGCATGATCGGTGCACTGGCTGCAGTAGGCTTGCGTGCCGGTGGTGATGATGGAATTTTTGTACACATAAACGGTCTTGAAGACCTCAAGGGAGATCAATCTGCAGGAGATATCCGAAATAATTCTGCGCTACAACATATCGTGGATATTAGCTCTGGTGAAGAACTAGACCGAGACGACATGATCAAAATTGACTCATACTTAAGGCCGAAATTGATTAACGGAGATCCAACACAATACGTTCAACTAATAGCAAACTCAAAAGTTTGGACTCCTTTAGCTTAGTTCCTCTTTCTAACCTCACTACTCCAGCGCGAAAAGACACGTTCCGCTGCTGCCTGTACCAAATGCTTACTTCGTGTCATTGATTCTTCAAGAGACATATTTTTGTTTCGAATAACTTCAACATCAAAAAAATCTAACCCATGTTCTTCTTCACGACCTACTATCGCAATGCACGGTTTATCCATTTCTTTAGCAAGCAACGAAACATAACCTACGCACTTCCCATATTGTGTTTGATTATCTAATGTTCCTTCACCAGTAATAATTAAGTCAGCACTAGCAACCGCCTCCCTTAAGCCCATTAAGTCAGCTATACGTTCTGATCCAGAGTCAATTGTAATGTCAATATCATATGAATAAGCGTAAGCAAGCAAACCAGTAGTGATGCCACCACCGGCACCAGATCCTTCTATCTCTTGAACATCAACTCCAATATTTTGCTTTATTACAGTTGTCCATTGAGTAAGTGCACCTTCAATCGCAGGGATTTGCCAGTCTTGTACTCCTTTTTGAGGACCAAAAATTCTTGTTGCACCCTCCATACCCAACAATTTGTTTCTTACATCAACTGCTACAAATAAATTCAAGTCTTCTGGAATGAATAACTTTTCGTTTTTTGCTATAGATTTCAGCCTGATGAGTTCAAGTACGCTCGAATTTAATTCATCTTCGTTCTCATCCAACAATTTCATCCCCAAAGCTTTTACAAGTCCTGCACCACCATCGTTAGTGCCTGTTCCACCGACACCAATTACCATCTCACTAGCACCGCTATCGATCGCATGCGCTATCAACTCGCCTACACCATAACTGGATGCTTCTAGAGGATTACGTTTGTTATGATCAGTTAAAACTAACCCGCAGGCTGCTGCTGCTTCTATTACAGCCACTTTCTTGCCCTCTGTTTCAAACAATGCATATGTCGCAGTAACATCTTCCTCTTGTGGGCCGCAAACATTCACTGAGATTGATTTGCCATTTTTTACTGCCAAGAATGAATCAACAGTGCCTGGGCCACCATCACTAAATGGCATGATTATTTCTTCAAAGGGAATTTGTGTTTTGTAAAGCCCTGAGGCAATTTCTTTTGCTACATCTGCTGCGGAAAGAGATCCCTTAAATTCCTGTGGACAAATCAAAACGCGAGTAACATTCTCCAATTAAATACCCCACCCAAAGTATCTCAACACTGCACTAATTAAAATTGCTGCAACATAAGCATAGGCAACTCTTTTTGCATGCTTTCCTATCAATTTATATTTAGATGGAGCAAACAACACAAAGTATGCAACAAGTACCAACGAGATTATCAAAATTATTCGTGCAATTGACATATTTATATCTTTCAAAAAATGCATGCCGATTAAGTTTGCATCCTCGCAATAATCGGCACTAGTGTTTAATCAATTTGAAATATCATAGACCAGTATAGCGATGCTCCGTATACTCGCCATGAGAAATGAATAGAGGCAAATATGAGTGCCGATTTAGATTTTGAGAAATCTGCAACAATTTTGGCTGCGAATGTTCGAAGACACATAGTAAAAATGGTTTACTCTGCGAAATCAGGACATATCGGTGGCTCTCTTTCTTCTACAGATCTAATGGCAGTTCTTTATTCAAAATATCTAAAACATGATCCTGAAAATCCTAACTGGAACGATCGTGATCGTTTTATTATGTCTAAAGGACATTGCACCCCGGTCCAATACGCTATTTTGGCTGAACGAGGCTACTTTCCTGTCGATGAACTAACGACATTTCGTCAAAAAGGAACTCGACTTCAAGGACACTCTGTTCTTGGGAAACCTCCAGGAGTTGAAAACAGTGCAGGTGCGCTAGGTATGGGTTTATCGTTTGGTTTAGGTGTACGGCTCGCTCAAAAACTCAAAGGCATGCAAAATTCTAAAGTATGGGTTCTTATGGGTGACGGTGAGCAAAATGAAGGTCAGGTATGGGAAGCCGCAATGTCTGCAACTCATCATCAAGCCGCTGGCCTTATTGCTCTCATCGATCGTAATGGAATCCAAAACGATGATTTCACTCAGAAAACTATGCGTTCAGAGCCTTTGGACAAAAAATATGAAGCGTTTGGGTGGAACGTCTTAAGTAATATTGACGGACATTCGATTCCTGAAATAGCTAATGCTTTTGAATGGGCAATCACACAAGATGATGCTCCAACATGCCTAATATTTGACACCACCAAAGGCAAAGGTGTGTCTTTTATGGAAAACAATCCAGGCTTTCACGGAGCACCTCCTGATGATGAACAATTTAAGATTGCAATGCAGGAGCTCCAGTAATGACCACAGAAAAATCTGCAGCAACTCGAGAGGCTCTTGGCCCAACGTTAATTGAATTACAAAATTCTGGTGACTTTGATCTTATCGTAGTTGATGCTGATTTAGGAAAATCAACTTCAGCAAGAATCTTTCAGGATGCATATCCCGAAAGATTCTTTACTTTCGGAATAGCCGAGCAAAATATGATCTCAGCTGCCGCAGGATTTTCTGTAATGGGACATACTGTTTTCGCCACCACATTTGCAGTCTTTGCAGAACATGCTTTTGATCAATTACGTATGATGGTCGCACAGCCAAACTTAAACGTTAAGATTGTCGCAAGTCATGGTGGAGTTTCTCCCGGAGAAGATGGTGCATCTGCACAATCTATAGAAGATTTTGCACTTTTTTCATCTTTGCTTAATTTTAACGTTTGTGTTCCGGCAGATGTAATCGAAGCGGCAGCTATAACTAAAGCCGCAGCATTAACTCCAGGCCCTTTTTATATTCGTACAGCTAGACCGAAAACTTCTATAATTTATACAGATGGACCTCAATTTGAACTAGGTAAAGCCAACCAACTTAGAGAAGGAAACGATCTTACCATTATTGCTTGTGGATTAATGGTAGAAAGATCACTTATTGCTGCAGATGAACTAAAAAATAATAATATAAATGCCAGAGTCCTGAATATGTCTACCTTGAGACCTTTAGATACGAACTCTCTATTCGCAGCAGCTACAGACACGGGCGCCCTTGTTATCGCAGAGGAACACCTTAGCCATACTGGCTTAGGTGCAATGTGCGCACATGCTATAGCCAGTAGTATTCCTGTTCCAATTGAATTTGTTGGCTTAGACCGTTACGGGGAATCTGCAACTTGGGAAGAAGCTCTTGAGCTAACTGGATTAACCGCTGAGAAAATTGTCTCTGCAAGTCATCAGGTTTTATCTAGAAAAACAACTTAACTGATATCTGCCAGTTCTTCTAAGGCTTGAATTTCATACCTTGCCTTGGATGGTCCGGCAAATCGGTTGCTTGGACGATTCAACCATACTGAAATCATTCCCGCATTATTTGCGCCTTCAACATCATCATAAGGATTGTCTCCGACAAACATAACGTTATCGGGTCTCATTTTTAGGGCAGAACAAGCCCTTCTAAAAATCTCTTCATTAGGCTTGGTAATACCTACATCTTCAGAGATCAGACAAACATCAAAATAATCACGTAACTTTCTTTGACCAATTTCAATATTAAGTTTCAGGTTTTGATCTTGGGTTAGTCCGTTTGTGATTACCCCTAAAGGAATCTTGCCAAAACAAGATTCAAGCACAGCGTGAACATCTCCAAAAAGTGTCAGGTGCTTCGGCCATGCAACTTTATACCTAGAAACTAATTCCACACATTTTTTTTCGCTTAAGCCAAGGTAATTTCCAAAAAAATCTCTAAACGCACTATCGATATACTCGTCATTCCATTCGGAATTTAAGCTAAATCTTTGTGCTTTTTCAATTCCTTCTCTAATAGGCCCTTCATAAATAGCTTCAGCAGATTTAAAGTTGCTGATCTTTGTACCTCTTTCCCAAAGATCAGCAATTACCTCACCAAAACCTTTATGCCATGCAGCCTGTGAATTGACCAACGTGTCATCTAAGTCAAAGATAACCGCATGTACTTCTTGCAGAAACAACGAACTATTCAAACTTACCAGCTTCGACTATTCCCTTTTCGATCAGATCTTGGTGGACCACCATTCCTGTCACTATTTCGATCCCCACTCCTTGGTTTTCTTGACCTTTGATTGGGGCGCTTTTGAGATTGCCGGGAGTCTCCCCGATCATCTTCATCGGAGATACCCACTGAACCTGATGTTGCTTCAGGGTCTCGCATTGTCAGGTTAATTCTTCCCAAATTATCTATATCAATCACTCTAACTGTCACTTCGTCATCGACCTTAACGACATCTTCTACCTTATCGACACGTCCTTCAGTTAATTCTGAAATATGAACTAATCCGTCTTTTCCAGGCAAAAGCTCCACAAAAGCCCCAAATGCCATTAGCCGGACTACCTTACCCTTATAAACTTCACCTACCTCAACCTCTTTAGTCAATCCTTCAATCTCTGCAATCGCCTGTTTTAGTCCTTCAGCCTCTGGTGAACCGACAAAAACAGAACCATCCTCCTCAATGTCAATTGCAGCCCCAGTACGTTCAATAATGGCATTTATCACCTTGCCTCCAGGTCCAATAACAGCGCCTATCTTCGATGGATCTATTTTTAATATATGTATTTTGGGGGCAAACGTATTAACATCCTCACGTGGTGTCGAGATTGCATCTTCCATAACTTGTAAGATCTTTAATCTTGCATCTTTAGCTTGATCAAATACTGTGCGCATGAAATCTTCAGGCAATGCGCTCAACTTAATATCAAGCTGAACTGCTGTAACACCTTCTGCGGTTCCTGCAACTTTAAAGTCCATATCACCGAAGGCATCTTCAATGCCAGCTATATCTGTCAAAATTCGATAATCAGTGACATCAGCATTCGACATCAAACCCATGGCAATACCTGCTACTGGCGCTTTAATTGGAACACCGGCATCCATAAGAGCCAGAGTTGAACCACACACCGAAGCTTGAGAAGTTGATCCGTTCGATGCCATAACGTCAGAAACAACTCTAATCGTGTATGGAAATTCATCTACATCAGGCAAAACCGGTTCAATCGCTCGCTCAGCTAACGTTCCGTGGCCGATTTCTCTCCTGCTTGTACTACGTGCTGACCTTGCCTCACCAACTGAAAAAGGAGGAAAATTATAATGGTGCATATAATACTTCCATTCCCCTGGGGCAATACGATCAAGCTTCGCTCTATCTCTACGAGCGCCAAGAGTTGCGACACTTAGTACTTGGGTTTCCCCTCTTTGAAAAAGTCCCGTACCATGAACTCTTGGAAGCACCCCCACCTCCGAGGAAATCTCGCGCAAGTCATTAGCGGCTCTTCCATCAGCTCGCAAATTTTGATCTATAACTCTCGTACGAACAAATTTTTTCAATTGTGTTTCAACTTCATTTCGAACTGTTTTTTCTTCGAACTGAAATTCTTCATCCGCATCTAATTGATCCGTCAACTCCGCAAATACTTTTGCACCTAACTCATCAACTCCACGAAAACCTTCTCCGCTGATTGAATCTAGCATTTCTTGATCTCGCCCATTCAGCTGATTAGTAATCATCTCAACCAGATCTGGATCTACAGGATCGGGAGGGGTAAATTCATTTTTTTGTTGACCTAGTGCTTCTATGACCTCTTGCTGTAATCGATTTATTTTTGCAATTACTTCTTCGGCGTACCCTATAGCTTGCACAATTTCTTCTTCAGATATTTGATCGGCACCAGCCTCTAACATTACAACTGATTCTTCGGTCCCAGCTACCACTAAATCGAGATCTGACTCTTCAATTTCTGCATACGTTGGCAATGCCTTAAGTTGGCCGTTAACTTTAGCTACTCTGACAGAAGATACAGGGCCTTCAAATGGCATGGCGGTCAAATTCACCGCAACAGAGGCTCCAATCGTTCCTAGTACATCTGCAGGCTGCTCTCTATCAGAAGAAAGTAACGTACATACAATTTGCACTTCTTGTTTAAACCCTTTTGGAAAAAGTGGTCGTATCGGCCTGTCAGTCATACGTGCTGCTAATGTAGCATCTGTTCCAGGACGACCTTCACGTCGGAAAAAAGATCCCGGAATTCGTCCAATCGCGTACATTCGCTCTTCAAAATCGACTGTTAAGGGGAAGAAGTCTATCCCCGCTCGAGCTTCACCATGACATACCGTAACTAACATCATGGTATCGCCATAACGTACAGTACATGCTGCCGCAGCATTTGGGGCTAAACGGCCACTCGCTATTTCAAATGTTTCACCCTCAATTTCAGTTGTAAAAACTTTTGTCCCTTTGGGGTGAGTAAAATTCATTTCTGTCTCTATCATTTACCTAACTTCCTATATTCAACGAAATACAAACCCACTTGGGCTATTTCATTATTAACTATTGACTCTGAAAATGTTGCCGAGAGTATTATTGATTGATCCGCATAATCGCGAAAGCAAAGGATTAGCGACGTAAACCTAAAGCTTCAATTAAATTATGATACCTATCCACACTTTTATTACTCAGGTACCGAAGTTGCCGACGACGTTGCCCAACTAACTTCAACAAACCTCTTCTTGTAGAATAATCATGCTTATGTTCTCGTAAATGATCAGTTAACCGATTTATCCGCTTGGTTAAAATTGCAACCTGAACTTCTGATGATCCTGTATCACCTTCATGTTGTTTAAACTGGTCAATATCTTCATTGTTTTTTTCCATATTTTGCATCGATCTTTAAATTTCCTACCTCTGCCTCATCTCAACATCCTATTAGTAACCATATTTTGTAATATATTGACCCTTTCACGCTAGCATAGCCATTATGGGTGAGCAATCAGTAATGATAGGGTTTTAAAATTATGGATTATACTTTAGTCGTTGATGCAGCAGCTTGTATACCTAAAACTTTTTTTTCACTAGTCGACATAGTTCAAATTCCACCTACACCATCCTTATACACTGCCCATGAATCAATACCTTCTTTACTTACTAATACTGAGCATGAAACTGCAAAGACAGTTGAGGAATTATTAGAAGAAACTATTAAACAACAAAAAAACCCTATCCTCTATTTTCGGATAGATGACGGTTTCACTCACAATAACTCCGACCACGATTCAAAATTAAAGATACTTACCTCGAAATATGATCTACAGATAGTACCAACTAATCACGCACTTATGGGGTGTGGATGGCAAGCCATCCACACATCGGAGGTGCTCAAACAATCTGGCACAATGAAGGAAGCTCTGGATCAAGTGAAAATCTTACAACAATCTATACGGCTAGTTGCCTTCGTAGAACACCCTGAACTTCTTAGTGTTTCAGGGAATGCAGAGCTAGGTTTAGAAAAAAATCGTATTATTACGAATATTACTGGATCTGAAAACGAAATATTACGCCGAATACCTGCGCGAAATGACGCCTTAATATATTTTCGTGACTATTGCACTGATCAGATATCTTCGCTACAAAGCCCCCGAATAGCTATTCACCATGCAGCAACCTACCCTGCAGCAAGTGCATTAGAAAAATGGCTACAACAAAAACTACCTCATGCCGAAACTTATATTTCACCCCTAACTCGACAGGCAACAGCAAAATTCGGGCCACGAATGTTAGCTCTGGCTTGGTATGATGCCACAAAAATATAACTTCCCAATTTTTTCTATTGCTTCATTGTGTGATTCCCAACTATTCTTTGGATAAGATTTTTACACATAGCGAAATTAGGAAAATATGGATATTCAAACTTCTACAGGAAATTTATTCGATCAAAAAGCTGATACCTATATTGTTTATCTTCCCACCAACAATCGACCCCTGTCAGGCGAAACTGCCATTGCTGACCGACAGCTACGAGGTGCCATCTCTCAAGCACGCACAAACAAGTTGTTTCATGGTAAAGCAGGACATTTTTTAGAATTCCCCACACCAACAAGATCCAAAGCCAAACGAATAATCGTTTTAGAAATTGAAGACAAACCTAATGCCTTAGACATAAATCTTCTGCGAACATTTATGGGCACCCTCTCTAGACAAATCCGCGCTACAAAAACAGACCATATCGTAATGGCACCTCCCTCAGGTGCCTGGAGAAATCTCTCAGATTCAGAATATGGCTTGGCCGTAACTGAAGGACTTGTTCTGGGGCTTTATAAATTTAATGAACATCACACAAAAAGCGACATTGAGTCCTCCTTTAATGTGACCCTATTAGCAAAATCTCGATCACAACTTGCAGCACTCTCAGAAGGAGTTACTAAAGGAAAAATCCTTGCAGAGTCCACGAATAGTGCACGTACTTTGGGCAATCAGCCAGCAAATTTTATGACGCCCACTCTAATGGCCCAAAATGCTGAATCCCTAGCCAACAAGCATAATATCGAATGTCAAATAATCGAACAGGATGAAGCTGAACGACTTGGTATGGGATCTTATCTCTCTGTTGCGCGCGGGTCAGTAGAGGCGCCAAAATTTATTATATTAAAATATCATGGCCTTCCTAGGCGTGGTAACTATCTGACGCTTATAGGTAAGGGAATCACATTTGATACCGGTGGAATATCTTTAAAACCTGCAGCAGGCATGGAGGCAATGAAATGGGATATGAGCGGGGCTGCGGTCGTAATTAATGCTATAGCAGCAATCGCACAGCTAAAACCTAAGATTAATGTAATGGCAATCGCACCCTGCACAGAGAATATGCCCAGTGGCGCTGCAACCAAGCCAGGTGATGTGTTTTACGCAATGGATGGTCAGTCTATTGAAGTGGCAAATACAGATGCTGAAGGACGACTGGTCTTAGCAGATGGAATCGCATTTGCAAGAAAAAATGGAGCAACTCGTATTATTGACGTTGCCACACTTACTGGAGCTATGGGAATTGCTTTAGGCAACGTTAGAGTTGGAGGATTTTCAAACAATACACGCCTTTGGAATGAGTTCGAAAATGCTGCAACCACAACCGGAGAGAAATACTGGAGACTCCCTTTAGACAAGGAGTATCACGAGCAAATCAAATCTGATGTAGCAGATATAAAAAACACTGGAGGCAGAGGTGCTGGATCAATAACAGCGGCAAAGTTTTTGGAAGCTTTTGCAGGGGATACCCCCTGGATTCATTTAGATATTGCTGGAGTCATGAATATCACTTCTACAAATGGTGAGTGGGTCAAGGGAATGTCCGGGACTCCATTGCGAACACTCGTACAATTAGCTCTCAATCGTGCGCGATCTTAATGTTTCAGGCTTAATCATCTGGACCGAAGCGTCTCACTTTACATCGATGCGTTCTTTTTATTCAGGCATATTAGAACTGCCTATAAGATCAGATCGAAAAGAATTTATTAATTTCGAACTTAATTCTTTTCGACTAACCATAGCGGTCCACTCTGAAATTAAAAACTTTGCAAAAGATCCTCTGCGTATAATGATCAATTTAGGAACCCCTCAAATTCAGCAAACATATAAAATGCTTACTGCTAAAGGTGTCGCCTTCCAAAGAGAACCTGAACAGGAAAAATGGGGGGGGTGGATCGCAACATTCCGTGATCCCGACGGAAACATCATCCAATTGCTTGAGGAAGCGGACCTTTCTAAAGATTAACTACCCAAACGATCTGAAATTCTATCTAAAATTTCCATTGCACAACTGTATTTTGATAAAACCGGAAGTTCTTCGATCTGCCCTCGATCGTCCAAAATAGTAATGATGTTCGTGTCTGACCCAAAACCAGACATCTCACCAGTTACATTGTTAGCGACAATCAAATTCACATTTTTATCTAAAAGCTTTTTCTTAGCATTATTAATTAAATCTTCTGTTTCTGCAGCAAAAGCTACTTTGACAATATCAGTGGCAATACTCGCAATAATATCGTTGTTGGGGACCAACTTCAGATCAATATTCTTGGCATGTTCTCGTTTTATCTTTTGCTCTGAAGCTTGATCCACACGGTAATCTGCCACTGCCGCCGCCATGATCAGAACTTCCGATCTTTCTAGATGATCAGATACCGCAACTTCCATCTCACTTGCGGACTCAACGGCAACAACTTCCACTGCTTCAGGTGCTGTTTCGGGAACAGTCGTAATAAGAACTACATCAGCTCCACGGTCTCGTGCAGCTTCAGCAAGGGCATTACCCATCTTTCCACTTGATCTGTTACCTATATACCTAACAGGGTCTATGGCCTCACGTGTTCCCCCTGCTGTAACCATTACTGTCTTCCCAGTAAGGTCACCTTCTAGTTTTCCTAAACAAGACTTAATAGTGGCAATAATTTTTTGTGATTCTGCAAGTCGCCCTGTACCTATTTGTCCAGACGCCAACCTACCCTGCTCGGGGCCTATGAAATGTGCTCCTCTTTCTTGCAGTAAATTTAGATTGATCTGTGTTGCATCATGATCCCACATTTGAGAATCCATAGCAGGTGAGATTAATAACGGAGCTTTAGTCGCCAAGGCAGTTAGTGTTACAAAATCATCAGCAAATCCATGAGCCAAACTCGCCATGGTTGACGCAGTTGCTGGCGCAATTAACATTAACTCTGTTCTTCTCGCAAGTTCAATATGAGCCTCGCCTTTGACTCCGTGCACACCCCACATATCGACATACGGCTCCCTGCCTGTTATCGACTGAAACGTTAAAGGTGAAATAAAATTGACAGCGGCTGAAGTCATAGCAACATCCACAACAGCACCTTGCTGCACTAATTTACTAACAACATCTACAATTTTATATGCTGCAATTGAGCCAGTCACACCGACTGTGATTTGTCGATTTTCTATAATTGAACTCATCTGTTTGCCTCGTGTACTAGCCTTAATCCTTCTAGATTAAGATCCAATTCAATATAATCAAAGCCCTCAACTTCGCCAGCTATAATTGGCGAGTAGCCGCCTGTAGCAAGAACCGTCACATTCGAACTTTCATTTGTTAATTCAGACTTAAATCTATTAATCATTCCTTCTACCATTTCAACATAGCCAAAATATATTCCAGCCTGCATTGAATGCACTGTATTCGTTCCTATAACTCCTGAAGGCTTACTAAACTCTACCGTATGTAACATAGCCGCATGACTTACCAATGCAGAAGAGGCTAATCCTATACCAGGGGCAATAGAACCCCCTAGATAGCTTCCATCACTTGCTACTGCATCAAACACACATGCCGTCCCTAGATCAACTATAATTAAGGGAGGTTCGTATTTAGCCAAACCCGCAACCACATGCAATATACGATCAGGACCAACTTCCTTGGGGTTCTCATACAGAATATTAATTCCAGTTTTAATGCCAGGTCCAACAACTAATGGAATTACTTGAAAATATTTATCACACACTTCCTGAAATGTCCCAATCAAACCAGGAACTGTCGAGGAAATTATTGCATCTGTAATATGCTCTACATCGATATTTTTTGTCCTTAACAAATTCAGCAGTAAGCTACCATACTCGTCAGGAAAATTATCACGGTCTGTTGCAATTCTAAAAGTTGCTTGAAGATCTTTCTCTTTAAATAAGCCTACAGCAATACTTGTATTTCCAACGTCAATTGCTAAAAGCATATTTTGCACCCTGTATTTTTCGTTTTAGCTTATTGTTACATTAACTTTACCGTTTCAATTCTATGTCTGTCCAAGCACAAAACTGAAAACAATTTTATTTTTTAAAAAAAACATACATAACCTGCTTGCATCCACGATTCTGACAATGCTACATTTCCCCACCAGAGCAGATTAATGAAGAAAGAAGGGTTTCTTAATTAATCAGGCACTAACTAACTTTTAGGGAAGTTTTTTCCCTGCGGCGGGGCACATTTTATCCACACCTTTTCCACAGTTGTGGAAAACTATGTTGCTCTTCAAACGAGGAGTACCTATGTCTGATAACTTGTCTTCTGACCCTTCAGCCCTCTGGCAAGCAACCCTTCGCGACCTCTCCTCTCAAGTTTCCCGTGCAAATTACGATACCTGGTTAGACGGAACTGAAGGATTACGCTTTGAAGGAAACTCTTTAGTTGTTGGAACACGATCTGAATTTGTCACTGAATGGCTTCAACAAAGATTAAAGCCATCCATCCTACGATCACTATCCGAAATCAGTGGTCAATCTTTTGATGTCTTTTTTCAACCATTACAACCTATTCAATCCTCAGCTCAAAAATTTGACTTCACCTCATCAAACCCTCACACCACACCACGCCCTAGACTCCGGGAGCGTTACTCTTTTGACCGTTTTATCGTAGGCAAGGGAAATGAACTTGCTGCTGCCTCCGCTAAAGGTGCTGCCGATTCACCTGGAGACCGCTACAATCCTCTTTTCCTTTATGGAGCTGCAGGTTTAGGTAAAACACACCTCCTTCAAGCAGTTGGTCATGAGTTCGTAAATGCTAATTTACATGTTTTGTATGTAAGCGCAGAGGCTTTTACCAATCAACTCATTACCGCAATCCAAAATCGTAAAATGGAGGAATTTCGCCAGCTGTATCGGCAGCCTGATGCATTACTGATTGATGACATCCAGTTTATAGCTGGCAAAGAACAAACACAGGAAGAATTCTTTCACACATTTAACGAACTTTATGAATCAGGCAATCAAATCGTAATCACATCTGACAAAAGTCCTTCTCTAATTCCACATTTAGAAGAACGACTGCGCACACGCTTCGAATGGGGTCTCATCGCTGACCTTCAAGCTCCCGATGTTGAAACACGCGTAGCGATTCTTAGAGCAAAGGCACTTGAGCAAGGTCTTAATGTTCCAAACGATGTTTTACACTTAATTGCTGCACGCTATAAGAAAAACATCCGTGAACTTGAAGGATCTCTTACTCGAGTTTTAGCTTATAGTCGGTTGACTCGTGAACCTTTAAGTGCCTCTTTGATACAATCGGCACTTTCTTCTTTGGAATCTAACGAGCCAAAACTACCCCCTTCACCAACATTAATAATCGATACTATTTGTACCTACTTTGATATAAGTCGAGAAGCTTTGCTATCAAAAAGTCGCGAAAAAAGAGTTGCCTATCCCCGCCAGCTAGCAATGTACTTAATGCGTGAAGTTGCACACCGCTCCTTGATAGAGATAGGTGATGAGTTAGGTGGAAGAGATCACTCAACAGTCCATCATGGGTGGCAAAAAATGGACAGGGCACTTTCTATAGATCCCGAAACTAAAACCGATATTGGCAACCTCCGCGAAATGATCGACCAAGCCCGATCTGTTGCCTAGTTACCGTAGATCAGTCTGCCTTTTTACGTTATTAATTAAAGTTACGAACGGTTTTTGTAACATCTGTTCTTACCGTGTTTGTTTGCGTTGAGTAATGTGGATATATTTTACTAGAGCTCTCCTTTCATTTACCACAACTTCTCCTGATTCTCTTTCTCAGGTCTTTTATCCTCATTTAGGATTTAAAAATATACATTTTATCCTTACCCTATCCACTTAAAATATACGGTTTCAGTCTCTCGTTCTTTGATTTTTTTCTATCTATCAACAAATCCACACTACTACTACTACGACTACCTCTCTCCCTCCCTTCAGCAAAAATTCTTATTCTTTTTGATTCGTGTTATCAAAGATGTTTACATAGAAGTCATGATAGATATTGTTCAATTTAAAATTTACGCAGGTAACGGTGGAAATGGACTAGTTTCTTTTCATCGTGAAAAATTTGTACCTCATGGCGGTCCTGATGGTGGAGACGGTGGAAGAGGTGGCAACGTTTATGTGAGAGGAAACAATAAACTTTCATCGTTGCGTGAGTACCGTGATCAACAATTGCGCAGAGCTGCAAATGGGCTCCCTGGTGGACCAAATCAACGCCATGGAGCTGCTGGAGAAGGAATTATTCTTGAGGTACCCGTCGGGAGCATTGTGTACGAGATGGACGAGGAAGGTTCTGAAAAAACAATACTTGCAGATATTGATAGCAATGGACTTGAGATACAAATAGCAAAAGGTGGAAGGGGTGGACACGGGAATAAATACTTCACCACTTCAACTCGGCAAGCTCCTTCTTTTGCTCAAAAAGGACAAATTGGAGAAAAGAAAACAGTACAAATAGAACTTAAGTTAATAGCCGATATAGGAATTATAGGTCTGCCGAATGCAGGTAAATCCTCTTTATTAACACAGTGGTCAAGGGCAACTCCAAAGGTTGCAGCATACCCTTTTACAACACTAGATCCTGAGTTGGGTGTGGTGGAGTTGGGCTACGATTCATTTGTAGCTGCGGATATGCCTGGTTTAATAGAGGGTGCAAGTCAAGGTGTTGGACTGGGGCATGATTTCTTAAGACATATTGAGAGGACTGAAATACTAGTACATGTTGTCGATTTATCTCAGGAAGATCCATTAGAGGATATACAAATGATTAACGAAGAACTCTATTCTTTCGGATATGGACTAAGCGAGAAACCGCAAATCATCGCCTTCAATAAAATAGACATCCCTGACGGGGCTGCACGATTGGAACTGCTAGAGGACGAAATAAAAAATCTTTCTGTACCTGTCCTATCTATTTCAGCAGTGTCCGGGCACGGAGTTAGAGAACTAGCTCAAAAGGCACATCAAGCTTTGGTTCAGTTGCGACAACAAAAGGAGTCAGAAGGTAAAAATATCATTAGACTCCGACCACAACCACAGCAGAAAAGATATGAAATAGAGGAAGGTGAGGATGGTGTGTTTGCCGAGAAAGGATCGACTCCTCAATGGCTAGCAGTAACATTATATCTGACAGAGAATGAAGCGCG
>Ga0114932_10000294_pt1 | contig 59485 bp, 49 predicted proteins | sample 2SBtaG_2_FD_87286 | JGI IMG/M metagenome (GOLD analysis project Ga0114932, IMG submission 87286) | Deep subsurface microbial communities from Kolumbo volcano to uncover new lineages of life (NeLLi) - 2SBTROV12_ACTIVE470 metaG | ecosystem: Environmental > Aquatic > Marine > Volcanic ...
GCAATTCTAGAACAGAATACCAAGCCGACACAAGATTTTAATGCGCAAATGTTTTGCTTGCCTTAGAATACCCAGCTTCAATCTGAAACAACAAAGACCTCTGCTACTTTTTCATGGTTTGAAAGTGGGTGGTAATCGCAGATTGGAAAAATGTATATAATCAATTACAGCATTATAGCTCACTGAATTATTAACCTTTAGTAACAGACACAATAAAACATGGAAGTTTCCACTTAAATAATGGTACAACTTCTTTGGGATAATTAAGGCCTTCCGACCCAAGGATAATTGTTTAATGTGTTTGATTCCTACTTAGCGCTTATTTATAAAAATTTAAAATACTAACAGTGAGTACAAACCCCAAGCTTAGTATGGAGATATTGAAATGACATCTGAGTTGAATAAAATACATTTGTCAGACTATGAAATTATTTTAAAAATAAAAAAGGACCGATTCTTTCTCAGTGTTCCAGGCCTTAATTTGACTGCTAGTGATAATAGCCTGGAACAAGCCTATCAATCACTTACAGAAAAAAAGGAGGCTCTCCTAAAAGAACTGCAGGAAGCAGAACTCACCTTACCAAAACAAGAATCCGCTTCAATTATTCGCGCAGCATCACCTCAAAAATTTACCGCAAGTCCCCTAAGAGATAATGTTTTGGGTTTTATGATAAAGATAGTGATTGTTGGGGTCGCTTTAGTCATTATTTTTGAGGTTTCTGCTCCAAAACTGAAACGAAATCTTAATAAAACTTTGCATCGGATCGATCAAAAGCTTGAAAAGCTTGAAACCATTATCCCATCCAAACCTGGCCATAATATAGAAAAAGAATTAATTAGGGCTGGCAACAAAGAATATGACCCTGAGAGACAGAAAAGAATCGAAAAAAGTATTCGCGCACTTGTTAAAAGATGGAAACCGGCTGTAAAGGAGATTCGACCTTTGTTTGAGGAATAAATACTTGCAACTTAAAACAGTTTTCACCATTTATTGTCTTTAAGTAATCGTAAATGGCCAAAATCAAAAAAATATTCGTTTGAGTTTCATTTCGGATTTTTTTGAATTTCTCGATAGTAATTAAAAGCTTGATCAAGCTTTTAATCTTTCTAAACACAAGAATTGATAACCTTGACGCCCTGCAAACAGCCTTGTTTTAAATTCCCTTTCAGGTTTTAGAAATTAATATGGATGAACTCGCGGACGGCTTTTCCATCATAATCCCTTTCAGAAATTGGTCGGCAGACTTAAACGAATGCCTGGAGCATATCCGCAAACTCACTTTTAAGAAGTATGAAGTGATTTTATTGCCTGATACAAAGGTGAAAATTCCGAACAACTTTAAAAATATGCCCATATCTGTTGTTCCAACGGGCTCGATAAATCCTGCGCTAAAAAGGGATAAAGGTGTGAAAATCTCCAAATGGAGATACCTTGCGTTTATCGATGATGATGCTTACCCTAAAGTTGACTGGTTGGACATAGCCTATAACGTGTTTACATCCAAGCAAGAGGTTGGTGCTATTGGAGGTCCAGGAATAACACCAAAGACAGACCCTTTCTGGTCTCGCGTTTCAGGCGCCGTATTTTTGAGCCGAATTTCGGGCGGTTTTCCGGAACGTTATGTGCCTTGCCCTCCAAGTCGTCCGGTGGAAGATTGGCCCACTGTTAACTTACTTGTTCGGAAAGAAGTTTATGATGCCGCAGGAGGTTTCGACTCTAACTATTGGCCAGGGGAAGACACACTGTTCTGCCTGAAAATTATTCAAAAAACTGACAAAATAATTTACTATTTGCCCGAACTCAAGGTATGGCATCATCGTAGAAGCCAATTAAGCAAACATCTAAGACAAGTGGGTAACTATGGACTTCACAGAGGATATTTTTCCAAAATATTTCCCCAAACCTCTCGAAAGTTTAAATACTTTATTCCTACATTTTGGGTAGTTTTCGTTTTAATTGGTTTATTTTTTCCATTACTACCTACCTGGGCTATAATTATCTATGTTTCTGGATGGATTGCCTATTTAATCGGGCTGATTATTTCTTTTCAAGAAATACGGAAGCATGAAACTATTCCAGTGGCATTGAGTGCAACACCCTATATTTTATTGACCCATATTTGGTATGGCATAAATTTTATTCAAGGTTTGATAGCTAAAAAGCTTAAAAGCTCTCTTGGAAGATAGCCTAACGAATTTACCAGAATAGATTCTCTTAAATTATATAATCCGATCTTGTTACATAAAGTTCTCGAAATCAGAAATATTTCACCATCAACCTATGCCATCAGGTTAGAAAAAAAAAGCATCTCCTTTAAAGCAGGCCAGTGTTTTAACCTTGGAGTTAAAAATAGTGGCATTAACAGAGAATATTCTATTTATTCAGGTGAGAAAGAACCATTTCTGGAATTTTTGATAAAAGAAGTCAAGGGAGGGGCTGTTTCTCCATTGCTCCGCAAGACACAAGAAGGAGAAGAAGTAGAACTGCATGGGCCTTATGGATCATTTATTATTGATCCAGACCAGATAACTAAATCACCATTTTTATTTATAGGAACTGGCACTGGCATTGCCCCTTTTCATTCTTTTATTCAGAGCTATCCCAAACTTGAATATAAAGTAATCGTAGGTGTACGCAACATTAAAGAACAATATGATTTACTTGATTACGATAGCTCCAGACTGACATGGTGCGTTTCTAGAGAACCTAGGAATGGGTTCAACGGGCGGGTCACGGACTATCTGAAAGGTATCGAACTCGACCCCAAAAACATTTGTTATATTTGCGGAAACCAGAAGATGATTTATGATGTATATGAACTACTACGGGAAAACAGAATTTCAGCAGATAAAATATTTACAGAAGCCTTTTTCTAAATATTAATGTAGTCGTTTATAAAAACCGATAACTTGCAAAAATACTAATTTAAAAAGCGATTTAAAAATGAAGATTGCAATTTCCTATCCCCCGATAGTCAACAAAGATGGCCAAAAAGCCATGGTTTCTCAGAATCGAAACGTCCAATTTTTTAAGAAACCTACTTATCTTCTTCCTGTAGTCCAAGGTCAAGCAGCTACTTGGCTTAAAAACCTAGGTTATGAAATTTATTGGGACGATGGGAATTCTCAACTTAAAACATTTGAAAAATGGTACATGGACCTCCTAAATGAGAAACCAGATGTTGTTGTTTTCGAGAGCACAACACCCGTTATGAAATTTTATTGGGGGTTAATCGATAAGTTAAAATTGGCTCTTCCAAATTGCATAATCATCATGACAGGTTACCACTCTATGCGACAACCTGAAGAAACCCTTAGTAAAAGTTCGGCAGATATTGTTTTAAGAAGTAACCATATAGATTTTGTGTTGAGAAAATTGATCCCTTATATTGATGAAAATTCCAATTGGAGAGATGAATGCCCGATTGAAGGACTCATGATCAAACGCGACGATAAAGACTTTTTAGACACAGGAAACTTTAAACAGATTGAGAATATTGATCTTTCTCCAGATGTCGACAGAGATTTAGTTAAATGGGAACAATACGCATACGAGAATGGTAATTTTTTGCAGACACCCGGAACTTATGCAACCAGTGTTGTCCGAGACTGTATGTTCGGGAAATGCACATTTTGTCGCTACAACGGTCCTGATTTAACTTTTTCTATGCGTTCGGTTCAAAAAAGTCTGGATGAGTATCAACGTCTTATTGAGGAATATGGAGTTAAAGAAATATTCGATGATTCTGGAGTCTGGTACAGAGGAGCAGAAGCTAGAGAGTTTGCCCAGGGGATTATTGATCGAGGATTACACAAAAAAGGCTGCTATTTTGGGTTCAATACACGCTTTGGTTATTTGGAAGAAGACACTATTGCTTTACTGGCTAAAGCTAATTTTCGTTTTATCTTAATCGGACTTGAAGCTAGCGATGAAGAAACTCTTTCCCGACTAAATAAAGGTTATGGCCCTGAGGATGCAGAACAAAATCTAAAACTTTATACTAAATATGGGCTCTTTCCGCATCTAACCATCATGGTGGGTTATTACTGGCAAACTAAAAAGCAATTAGAGATAACAGTAGAAACGGTCAAACGATTCATGTTCCAAGGTCTAGCCCGAACTTTACAGGTTACTCTCTGTACTCCGCTCGACTTCACACCCTACCATCAGGAATGCATTGATGAAGGAGTTCTCCTTGTAGATGATTATGACGATTTTGATATGAGTAAAATTATTGTAAAAACTCCCCTTTCTCACGACGAATATTACGCAGCCATTCGCGATATGTATGGGGTTGCCTTCCATCCTCGTTTCATCTCCAAACAATTGCAATTTTTATCAAGCATGAGAAAACAGGATTGGCAGTTTTTATTTACATACGGCACTAGAGCTATCCGGCGAGTTCGCCAACATGTTTTTAACCTGACAAAGCATCAAGGGCAGAAAGTCACATAATCTTATTTATCCATGGAATTAATGAGTCACCAAACCAGTTTTATACGAAAATATGACTTGAAATAAATTTGGTCACCCCGTAATTGATCATATTCAGTCTATGTTGCGTGTAAAGCTCAAACGAAAACACCAAGATACCGTTAATATTACTTGAATATAAATAGTGAAGTAGCAAGAACACCTTTAATAGTTACTTGGAAGGTCTTTTTAAAAAAGGGTTTGCATATAAATGGTGATAAAAAATAAATTTTCAGGAACGGGTTTTGAGGTTTTTAAAAAAGATCCGATTTGCAAAGATAAGGATAAACTATTAAATCTTTTTTATGAAATGCTTCGCATTCGGTTAATTGAGGAAGCCATTGAAAAGCGGTACCACGAAGATGAAATGAAGTCCCCCATTCACTTGGTTATTGGTCAAGAGGCGGTATCGGTAGGCAGTTGTGCTGCTATGAAAAATGATGACTTGATTTATTGTGGCCACCGAACCCATGGACATTATTTGGCCAAAGGAGGAAGCCTTAAAGGAATGCTCTCGGAGTTATATTGCCGGTTTAATGGCTGTGCTGGATCTCGTGGGGGCTCCATGCATCTGCTCGATAAAAGCGTAGGCATGGCAGGATCTTCTGCCATTGTCGCTGGTGCTATTCCAATTGCCACAGGCGCAGCTTTGAGTTTTCAATTAAAGAAGCAGGAAAATACTGCCTTGGTATATTTTGGTGATGCCGCGACTGAAGAAGGAGCATGCTGGGAAGCCATTAACTTTGGAGTTCTAAGAAAATTACCTGTTATTTATTTTTGTGAAAATAATTTTTTTTCCGTTTGTTCTCCTTTGGAAGTACGACAACCGCCAAACATTGAAATTCATAAAAAAGCCGCAAGCTTTGGCTTGCCTAGTGCTCAGGTAGATGGGAATAATGTCTTGGCTGTATATGAAATTACCCAAGAAGCTATTAATAGGGCGCGAAATGGAGGTGGCCCTACTTTCATTGAAGCCATAACCTATCGATGGCGTGGTCATGGTGGAGCTGGAGATGATAGTTCTTCTGGGTATCGAGATCTAGATGAAGTTCGTCATTGGGAAACGTATTGTCCAATCGAGAGATTTTATGATTTTTTGATTGAGTTGAATTGTTATGATGAACACAAGCGCAAAAAAGATGAAAAAAATATTGCTGAAGAAATAGAGGGCGCTTTTGAACATGCAATAAGTAGCCCAAACCCTGAAGAAAAAGATCTTTATACACACGTTTATAGTCAATAACCATTTTGTGTTCCTAAAAAACTAATATGCCTTGGACTGAAGCTTTATTAGCATCAAAATCTAACGAACTTTCTCTTCATGAAGGAAAAGGGCGCATACTGTCTTATGTTGATGCGCTTAAGGAAGCCTTAACTCTGGCTTTAGGCTTAGACCCTAATGTGATTGTCCTCGGTCAGGGTGTAAATGATCCCAAAGGTATGTTTGGAGTAACAACAGATTTGCATAAAGAGTTTGGTATAGAACGGGTATTTGACACTCCCCTGTCGGAAGAGGGAATGTTTGGGATTTGCACTGGTGCTTCGATGAATGGAGTTCGGCCTGTATACTTGCACAATCGACCGGATTTTTTACTTCTAGCTTTTAATCAAATCGTTACACATGCTAGCAAGTTTCATTACCTTGATAATGGACAAACTAATGTTCCATTGGTTGCCTGGGCGGCAATTGGCCGTGGTTGGGGTTCTGGAGCTCAACATTCACAAGCCATTCAGGGCTTACTGCTAGGTGTACCTGGGCTCAAAATTGTGATGCCCAGCACTCCTTTTGATGCGAAGGGGTTAATGCTTTCTGCAATAGCAGATAATAATCCTATACTTATCTTTGAACACCGTTGGTGTATGCGCAACAAGGGGGTTGTGCCAGAGGGAATATACAAGGTTCCTCTGGGCAAAGGCATTTATCGGAAAAAAGGACAAGACATAACCATCGTGGGAACTTCCCATGCTTTAGAATTAGCAATTCAAGCTATTACAAGTTTAACAAGCTCAGGGATCACTGCTGATATAATAGATCTCAGAACAATTAAACCTCTAGATGAAGAAATTATTCTTGATTCTGTAAAGAAAACAGGAAAGATTTTGGTTGTAGATACTGGTTGGCAAATGGGGGGTGTATGTGCTGAAATTGGTTGTTTGGTGGCTGAGAAAGGTTTTTCATATCTTAAGGCTCCCGTTAGACGTATGGGCTTGCCTGATGTGCCTACCCCTGCTGGTTTTACGTTAGAACAATTTTTATATCCTGACGTTCAAAAGATCTCTGGTGTGATTAAGGAAATGGTTAAAGAAAAATAAATTAAGTTTTAATTTTTGAATTTTTCAGCTACGCAAATATTTTGACCCTATATCTGTTTATACCCAAAGTAGTTTCCCTTAGTTTTGTTTTATTGCTTTAAATTTCAATTGAAAGAATAAAGGCTGATGAAAATTTTAGTAACAGGTGGAGCAGGTTATATAGGTTCAGTCCTTGTTCCTATGTTATTACAGGAAGGCCATAAAGTTACTGTCCTAGATAATTTTATGTATAAACAAACTTCCCTTCTAGATTGCTGCTATCACGAGGGCCTTACGGTTGTGAATGGAGATGTTAGAAATTTCAAGTTGGTTAGGGAACTATTAAAATACCCAGATGCCATCTTACCGTTGGCGTGTTTAACAGGGGCACCGTTATGCACTAAAGATCCGGTCGGAGCGCGATCCATTAATTTTGATGCGATTAAAAATATTCAGGAGACAAGAAGTAAAAATCAGATTGTGATTTTTCCTACTACGAACAGTGGTTATGGCGTAGGAGAAAAAGATGTTTTCTGCACAGAAGAAACGCCTCTTCGTCCGGTTTCTTTGTACGGAAAGTATAAGGTTGAAATTGAAAATCACTTGCTTGAGTCAGACAATTGTATGACTTTTCGTTTCGCAACAGTTTTTGGAACGAGCCCGAGAATGCGGCTTGATTTATTAGTGAATGATTTTACGTACCGTGCGGTTTATGATCGTTTTTTAATTTTATTTGAAGCGCACTTTAAACGTAATTATTTGCATGTGCGGGATGCAGCAAGAGCATTTATTCATGGACTTGAAAACTTTAATAACATGGTGGGTGAACCTTATAATGTAGGTTTGAGTGAAGCAAATATGAGTAAAGCTGAACTCTGCCAGGAAATCAAGAAACATCTTCCAGAATTTTATTTCAGCGAAGCTGAAATAGGAGAAGATATAGATAAAAGGGATTATGTGGTTAGCAACGAAAAAATAGAAGCTACTGGTTTTGAAACAAAGTATTCATTATCTTTTGGAATTCAGGAGTTGATAAAAGGATTCCAGATTATCAAAAGAAGTGACTATGCGAATATTTAATTGCTTTTTAAATCCAGAATGGCGTAAGAGATGGTTATAAGCCGAACTCCTTTTAGAATATCCTTTTTTGGTGGTGGTACTGACTACCCAGCATGGTTCGTAGAAAATGGTGGTGCGGTACTAGCAACAACATTTGATAAATATTGTTATATTAGTTGTCGCATACTACCTCCATTCTTTGAACATAACTACCGAGTGGTTTATTCAAAGGTAGAAACGGTTAAGGAAATTAGTGAAATCGAGCACCCTTCAGTGCGCGCTTCATTAAATTTTTTGGGTTTAAAGGATAGACTCGAAATTCATCATGATGGAGATTTACCTGCACGAACAGGTTTGGGCTCAAGTTCTGCCTTTACCGTTGGAATGCTTCACAGTCTCTATGCATTAAAGGGAATTATGCCTTCCAGGTTAAAACTTTCCAATGATGCAATACATGTTGAAAGATATTTGTTGAATGAGAATGTTGGATCACAAGATCAGATTCTAGCGGCAAACGGAGGGTTTAGTAAGATTGAATTTTTTGGTGAAAAAGATTTTCGAATAAGCCCTATTACAGTTTCTGCAGAAAGAATAAATAATTTAAATGACCACCTTATGTTGTTTTTTACAGGTGTATCACGTTTTGCAACTGATATAGCTAAGGAAAAAATAAAAAGCATCCCTAAGAAGAAGCAAGAGTTGTCTGTGATGATGGAAATGGTGGAAGAAGGGACTTCCATTCTTGCTGGAAAAGAATCTATTATAAAATTTGGGCAACTTCTTCATGATTCGTGGATGATAAAGAGAAGTCTGACAGAAAAAATTTCTTCTCCCTATATTGATAATATTTATGATGTTGCTAGGGCTGGCGGAGCCATTGGCGGTAAATTATTAGGAGCTGGTGGAGGAGGGTTTATGCTAATTTTTGCAAAACCGGAGGATCAGCCCACTATTAGAGAAAAATTAAATAAACTGTATTGTGTTCCCTTTAAATTTGAAAATAAGGGAAGCCAGATTATAGTGTTTCAACCTGACCTAAACGGATCTCAATAAGCAGATGTCGTCTCTTAAGATAGAAGAGATAGATGTAGTTATTTTGTGTGGAGGTTTAGGAACTAGGCTTGGTTCTGAAGCTGGTGATCGACCTAAATCAATGGTCGATATTAATGGCAAGCCTTTTTTAGATATTCTTATTAGTTATGTTGCTTCTTTTGGTTTTGTCCGATTTATTTTGTGTGTGGGGTATAAAAACCAATTCATTGTGGATCATTATGCTAATAAGAAAATTACACCTCATTGCCTTATCTCAGAAGAGAAAACTCCACTTGGAACAGGTGGCGCTATTAAAAATGCCGAGCATTTAATCGAAAGTTCTAGCTTCATCGCCCTAAATGGTGATTCCTTTTGCCCTGCGTCTCTAAAAGAATTTCATGCGTTTCATCACAAAAAACAGTCTAAATTATCACTTGTTTTGAGTCGAGTTGAGGAAACAGAGGACTTTGGATCCGTTGTATTGAGTCAAACCAGTGAAATTTTGGGATTCAATGAGAAAAACGCTGCATGCAAATCAGGTTTGGTTAACTCTGGTATATATTTTTTTGAAAAAAAACTCCTTTCTAAAATTCCACTAGGCCAAAAAGTGTCTCTTGAATATGATTTTTTTCCCACTTTTGCAGGAAGAAGTATGTTTGGGTATGTTACGGATGCAGAGCTTTTCGATATTGGTACTCCGGAACGACTCGCTATGGCAAGGAAAAAATTAAATTGAGGATTAACTCAGGTAGATCATGAAACTGAACTGGCCATTGATGGAAAATAATATCACTAGAAAAGACCTCGATGTGGTGATTGAATTTTTAAAGGGAGATCCTATTCTTACCCAGTCTCGGAATGTTAGAGACTTTGAAAAAGAGTGGTCTGAATGGGTGGGAGTGAAATATAGTGTTTTTGTTAACTCGGGAGCTTCTGCTAATTTTATTACCATAGCGGCCTTAAAACAGGTTACCGGTTTGGGGGAAATTATCGTTCCTCCCTTGACTTGGGTTTCGGATATATCATCAGTCCTCTTGAATGGCTTTAAACCTGTTTTTGCAGATATTTGTCCTAGAACCCTCTGTATGGACTATGAACAAATTATCTCCAAATTGAGCGATAAAACTAAAGCTGTATTTTTAACGCATGCTCAGGGTTTTAATGGGTTGTCTCAAAAACTACTCAAGGTTTTGGAGGAAAGAAATATCCCGCTTATTGAAGATGTGTGCGAATCGCATGGAGCTAAATATAAAGGAAGGAAGTTAGGGAGTTACGGTTTTATTTCAAACTTTTCTTTTTACTTTGCTCACCATATGAGTACCATCGAGGGGGGAATGATCTCTACAAATGATGAAAAGATGTATCAAGTTTGTAGAATGTACCGATCGCATGGGATGGTTCGAGAATCGACCGATGAAAAATTAAAAACTTCCTTTATTAAGGAAAATCCAGAATTGAATCCAGAGTTTATTTTTGCATATCCAGCTTTTAATATGCGTAATAATGAAATTTCAGCCGTGCTTGGAAGAAATCAACTAAAACGATTAGACGAAAATAATAATAAGCGAATTAGAAATTTTTCTCTTTTTTTAGAACAGTTGGATTCTAAAAAGTATAGGACTGATTTTCAGGTTGAGGGAAGTTGTAATTATGCTTTTAACTTAGTCCTCAAAAAACCCGATCAGGAATTCTGCGAGAAAGTGATGAAGAAACTTAAGGAATATGGGGTGGAGTTTCGTCGTGGTAGCGCTGGAGGGGGAAATCAATTACGCCAGCCTTACCTAAAAGGTATTGTTCCTGATGGTGAGTACAAAAATTACCCAGAAGTAGAACATATGCATTTTTATGGATTTTATATCGGGAACTATCCCGATCTAAAGGAAGAAAAAATTACTCGCCTTTGCCAAGCTTTAAATGGAATACAATAATCTGCTTTTAAGCTGTTAGTCATTTATTAATGAATAGAAAATCTAAAATTTATGTGGCAGGGCACAAAGGCCTCATAGGGTCTGCCATCGTTCGAAGACTAAATAAATTATCGTATGAAAACGTAATTACTCGGACACGCAAAGCTTTAGATTTGTCCGACAGTAAAAAGGTCGAGCGTTTTTTATCCAACGAAAGGCCGGAATATATAATCCTCGCTGCAGCTAAAGTCGGCGGTATACATGCAAATTCTACCTACCCTGCTGATTTTATTTATGAAAACCTTGCTATACAAAACAACATTATTGAACTCGCGCACAAAATTAAAGTTAAGAAACTTCTATTTTTAACTAGTTCGTGTGTCTATCCAAAATTTTGCAAACAACCGATCAAAGAGGATTATCTTATGACAGGGATAATCGAGCCAACCAATGAACCCTATGCTGTTGCGAAGCTTGCCGGAATTAAAATGTGTCAGGCCTACAATAAACAATATGGTACAAATTTTATTTCGGTGGTTCCTGCAAATGTTTATGGTATCAACGATCATTTTAATGAAAATGGCCATGTTGTGGCAGCGTTAATAGAGAAGTTTTTCCAAGCAAAAAAGAATAACTCGAAAAGTGTTTCTATTTGGGGAACAGGGAAGCCAAAGCGTGAATTTTTTTTCGTTGATGATCTGGCAGATGCTTGTATTTTTCTATTAAAAAATTATAATCAAGCGAATTTAATTAATGTTGGTACCGGGAAGGAAACCTCAATCATCCAATTGGCTAGGCGTATAAAAAAGGTTTCAGGGTTTCATGGAGAATTGGTATTTGATAAATTAAAGCCAGATGGAAATCCGCGGCGAATATTGGACAACTCTAAAATTTCTGCAATGGGATGGGAAGCTCAAACAAACCTCGATAAAGGATTGAAAATTACTTGGGAGTGGTATAAAAATAAATCTCGATAAAAATAGAACTAAGGAATTAATGCAGCATAAAACCAATTTTACAAGAAAAAAGGTAGAGATAATTGTTGACAGAGAATAAAGTATCAATTGCAATCCCTGCAAAAAACGAAGAAGCAACAATACGCCATGTGATTGAACAATGTAAAAAATATGGGACCGACGTATTTGTTGTAGATGGCCATTCTACCGATAGGACTTGTGAAATTGCTGAAGAGTTATGTTGCCCTGTAATAAAAGATAAGGGAAGAGGCAAAGGTGATGGAATCAGATCTGCTTTAACCCATGCAAAAGAAGATATCGTCGTTTTTATTGATGCTGATGGTTCTCATGAGCCCAAAGATATTCCAAAACTAGTCAAACCCACATTCAAGATGGAATAGCAGAGTTAGTTATTGCTTCCCGCCTACAAGGAGGAAGTGATGAATTTATTGGGAATATAGAAATGCTTTTCCGTATCATTGGAGGCAGTATTATCACTACTCTGATTAACTATCGGTTTAATACACGTCTCTCAGAATCCCAAAACGGGTTCCGTGCAATAAATAAGAAAACGGGCCGAGAGTTAGGACTAAAGGAACTTATCACCTCTATTGAGCATGAAATGTTGATAAAATGCCTAAAAAAAGGCCACCGAGTAGTAGAAGTCCCCAGCCATGAATATAAACGCCTTGGAGGAGAATCTAAAATAAAGCTGGAAAAGGTAGCATTCCGATATATTTACAGTTGTTTGAAGTATTGTTACTTTATTTAGATCAAAATATGATTTGCCATATCGTTACTGGGGCCACTGGATTTGTTGGAAAGAATCTAGTTCTTCGTTTGCTCAATTTAAATGAAAAAAAAATAATTATAATCGTAGGCCGAACTAGACCCATCTATCTAGACAATTTTCCTGAGTTTAAAAAAAGATTCCAGTTTATAAATTTTGACCTCACCAAATCCACCTTTTTAAAGTTTCCAAGAGGCTTTGAAGTCGATACAGTATATCATTGCGCTGGAGTAGCCACTTTAACCGCAAAATGGGATGTGCTGTGGAAAACAAATGTCAAAGGAACCGTTGATCTTATAGAATGGATTAGCGAAGCCTCAAAAATCAGACAGGTAGTTTTCATAAGTTCCATATCGGCATGTGGATATGAAGTGTCTTCGGCAGGTGGTTTTTCCAAACAAAACTCAATAACTTCCCCAAACCTAAATAATCCATATGGGAAAAGCAAACAACAAGCGGAACGAAAATTGGATGCGTTAGCCAAAAAACTGAACTTCCACTTAACTGTCGTTCGGCCTTCATATATCTTTGGTCCTGAAATGAGAGGTAATGCCGGATTTTCGCAGTTCATTGAAGTAGTAAAAAAAAGAAGTTTTTATGCACGAATAAATTATCCAGGAACTCTGAGCTTTACATATATCGATAATTTTATTTCATTTCTAATTCTTATAAAAAGTAATACTGACTCTTCAAGTGATTATTTTTTTTCTGATTCTGAACCTATCGAATATGTCGAGCTATTTCGAGTAATAGGAGAAATTTCCGGGAAAGAAATACAACCGATTTCATTCCCTCAAATGGTATTCAGTTTTTTTTCATTCTTGTTGATTTGTTATTGCAAAATGTTTTCCGCTAAAACTAGAACACCCGTTTTTTTACTACCCCTTCTTTGCGCTGAAGTGAGCCAAATCAATTTTGACAAAGTTAAAACAGAACACAAATCTTGCATTTCTGTTACCCTAGAAGAAGGGTTAAAAAAGACCATTTCTTTTAGGAACTAAATTATTAAAAAATTGATTCTCTATAGAGGCACTCATTTTGAGAAGATCATTTAAATATATTCTCAAAAAACAGATATCCAATACAAAGTTTATGTGGCCATTGAATCAGGCTCTTAAATATTTTGGTATACTTCTGGGCCATAAAATTAAGACTCCTTTGACAGGCCCAATCCATGGTTCTATATTTGTTACATATGCTTGCGACCTAGACTGCGTTTTTTGTGATTATCCACAAAAACATCTCTTAAGAAAACAGATGGGGAACGAAGAGTTAACCACTCAAGAAATGAAAAATGTTATTTCAGACTTTCACAGAATAAATACAACAGTAATCGCCTTTACAGGGGGCGAGCCTATTCTTAGAAAGGATATACTGGAATTAATTGAATTTACTTCAAAGAAAGGGATGTTAACTCATTTATCATCAAATGGGCTTGCATTCAGAAGTTACGAACAAACTAAAAAGGTTTTCGAGGCTGGCCTCGATGCCACTTCGATTTCTATTGATTCTCCTATAGAAACAATTCACGATACCCTTCGAGGTAAGCAAGGAAGTTTTAATCAGGTAATAAATGCAATAAAAAATGTACAAGCATACAAGAAAAATACAAACTCAAAAATTTCTTTGACTACCACCACGGTAATAAACGAAGAGAATATCGACTGCATCGATGAATTAATTGACTTGCTCCGCAATTTAGGCGTGGATCAAATTGGTTTTGTCCCAGACCACGACTTAACTCATAATTACACCCCAGAAAACCGCAAAAAATACCTAACCAAGAGAAACAAACGCGTCCTTGACGCAATTGACCGTCTTATTGAACGTGCCCAGACAGACCCCATAATTGAAAATACCATAGGCTATTTAAGGTTAATAAAAAGCCACTATAACGGCATGAAGTTACCAATACCATGTTATGCCGGTTATTCTACCTTAGCTGTGGATTCATGGGGCGAAATTTTTCCATGTTTCACCTTTAGCTACATGGAAAAGAGTTACGGGAATATCAGATCCACTTCATTGTATAATTTTTGGAAAAAGTCAAACGGATCAGCTAAAATGAGAAGTGATGCCTCTTCTTGTAGAGACTGCTATTGGAATCATCAAACAGAAATAAATCTTCTCTTTGAGAAGTTGACCTTAGGCCAACAAAAAAAATGAATAAACTTCGAAGGCTTATCAATTTTATCTGGAATGTTATTTTATCCAACTTTAAGAATCTAAATTTTCCAATAAAACTTAATTTTGTAGTCACTTATAAATGCAATCAAAAATGCCTCACTTGCAACATCTGGAAAAAAACAATTGACGAAGAAATGTGCTTAGAGGAAATAGAGTTATTTTTCCAAAAAAATCCGGGATTCAACTGGATTGATTTAACCGGGGGTGAGATATTTTCTCGAAAAGATATAACAAAAATCATACAAACAATAATAAATAATTGTAATAATCTTTATCTTTTGCACTTTCCAACCAACGGAACCTACCATAGGGAAGTTTGCCAAGCGGCTGACTATTTAATTAACTCTCCAATTCCTTTGACTATTGTAACCGTCTCTATTGATGGAAATTCAGAAATGCACAACAAAGTTAGAGGAATGGATAAAGCTTTTGAGCTAGCTGTAAAAACTTTTCAGGAGTTGAAGAAAAAAACTAGTAACAATTTTAAAGTATTCATAGGTCTTACACTTTCAAAATATAATGTTCAGGATTTTGATGAGATTTTTGAAAAAATGGCCAGCGAAATTCCTGGGTTGGAATACAATGATATCCATATAAATTTAGCTCATACTTCCAGCCACTTTTATGACAACAGCGAAGACGTCTTAATGAGTCCCCTCGACCAATCGAATATCATCAAAGCAATCACCAGAAAAACCCAAGAGCAAAAAATAGGAATCATAAAGTTTCTCGAATCTCGTTTTCAAGCTTTGGCAGTTAAATATTCCCAGAATAATAAAAATCCCGCCACATGCCAATCATTATCCAGTTCGGTTTTTTTAGACTCCAAGGGCTTTCTCTATCCCTGCATAACTTGGGATAAACAACTCGGTAACATAAAAGACTATAAATATTCACTACACGATTTTTTTAGTGCTCCCGAAAAAACTATTGAAAGGGATAAAATTGTAAATGGTGATTGCCCAAATTGTTGGACACCCTGCGAAGCATATCAGTCAATAATGGCTCAAACATTGCCTTTCTCACGTTGGAGTTGAAAGGTCATTTAGATACGAACCTGATAATGAATGCCTTAAAAAAATTCCAGTCCACCCGAAATGGCATTTTAGTGTTAATTTTTATTTCCTTCACTTTCGGATTAATAAATTTTAAGAGCCAGAATATGAATGTCGAGTTGCCCTCGACTCTGTTTTTCATAAAATATGAGGACCTCACTCGATATAAAAGCTGGGAACAAATCGCCCAAGAAGAGCAGAATATATTTTTTGACGAAATTGCCAATAATCAAAAATCCTACAGGCTTCAATGGGGACTAAATTCTTTTACTCATATTCCAAATCATATTTTTTATAAGACATTTAAACTAAGGGGAGAAAAGTTATGGATAGCATCTAAACTATTACATGCGGCGATGGGAATAGCCGTAACTATTCTAGTCTTTTTGATTGGCGACCTTTATTTTGGCTTCCAAGTGGGTTTTATTGCCGGGATTCTCACCTTCTTTTCTCCTCACTTATGGGTTCTTTTCAATATAAGCGCCGACCCCAGTCAGCCCTACAATGTTTTTTTTGGGTTATTTACTATATACGCATTCCTGAAGTTTTTGGAGCGCGACCATAACAACATAAAGAGGTTGCAGACTCTAAGGTTTAGAGGGCAAATTAAAAACCAGAAGGGATGGCTGTATTTATGCGGCATCGCAATGGGAATAAATTTCCTTTTCCTTCATACAGGCTCATTTGTATTTCCAATAATTATTCTCTTAATCTGCATTTACAAAAGTTTTCTTGTTAAAAATTTCAGGCAGATTGGCAATTATTTCATAACCATCATCATCGCTTTCGTAGTAGGGGCCTTTCTAAACGAATGTCATGCCGCGTATTTCAACCTTCCCTACAATCCAATCATTTCCCACATGGAAGACGTCATTTCATTTGGCTCCGCAGGCTCCCATACCATTCAAGGGCTAGTTATTCTCGATTTTAATAAATTATCTCTAAACATTAAGGATCATATAGGTGGTGTTTTCTTGTCTGGGGTTACTACAGACTGGCATCATGGTTCTTCACTCACGGGCATTCCAATGGTTTATAATTATTTTATTTTTTTTATATTCCTATTCACCTGTGCCTATTTGGTTCGCATTCAGCGTGAGAGAGAATTTGTCATATTTCTATGGTTTTTCTCTTTTTTTTTCATTTATACCTTCCTGGTATTTGTTAGACAAAAAAATATTCCCGGGGAATTACCTCCGATCTTTATCCTTGCAGCCCGAGGTTTGGCTCCACTAATCCGTTCACTTTATAGGACTCCACTAATCCCTTCACTTTACAGAAACCTAGATAAGTTTCTGCAAAAGAAATTAACCAGAAAGCTTCTTAAAGATACCTTCCTAAAAACCATCATAGACAAGAGAGCATCTAAGCTTATTTCATATAAAAAAGCCGTTTATGGGTTGGGTATTTTTTTAATCGTCTCCTCTATAGTTATTTCAACTGAAAAAACCCTGTCATTTCTTCCTAGCAAAGGATATTTTGGAGCCTATCGTAGTATTCATGAGGTCTACCGCACCATTTCTGGGGAAAAGCCTTCACCTAAAACTCATGTTATTTCTAACGGTGGCTTAAGTTTCGAGATGAGTATGCGTTTATTCGGAATAGATAAAAAATTCAAAATGAACTCCTTAAGAAATTTTGGTATTGGCTCTGCACTTAATGAAACGGAATTAAATAAATGGAAAGATATGGAGTCTAATTTACTAAAAGAAAATAGCAAAATTTATTACTGCTTTACCTGGTTTAATAATTATTTGGGATTCCAACAGGGCGACAGTACTTTTGAAAAAATGTTCCAAAAAATTCACCCGGAAAACCGTCCAATCCGTACCATTTTTAACACCAACAATAGGGATATTCTCTGGTCCATATACGAAGTTCAAGCGGCGGTAGCTGCCGCAGAGGCTAATTTGAATACCGCAAAGGCTGCTTGGCAGGCGGCAAAGGCTGCTCGGACGGCCGCAAAGGCTGATCTGGACACTGCAAAGGCTGCTTGGCAGGCGGCAAAGCCTGCTCTAGATGCTGCTGTAGCTACCGCAAATGCTGCTAAGCAAGCTGCAAGGGCTGCTATGGTGTTGGGAAATTAGCTCCATAAACTAAGTCTAACGTCAGCCTAATAAAATTCTTGCCGAATAAGATTTGATAATTTAATAGGAAGAACTAATTACTTCTATTTTTAAAAAATTAGGGGGTCTTCCGGTTTATTGAATTCAGGTTTAATTTAAATTGGAACAATACTAGAGACAACGCCCCAAGAAATGCTGTTCCGGTTGCAAGGATAAGGTTGTTAGCAATATCCATTGCTGTTTCATGAAAAAACAGGGTTAAACCTAGCATGATGATTGAAGCGGTCGTTAAAATCCAGAGATAGATAAACTCTGAGCGTGCTAGTTTATAAGAAAAAACAACATTCGCAGATGCCAGTAAAGCCATGCTTAGACCTATTTTTTGCAGTAATGGTGCCGCCTCTTGATACTTGTTTCCAAAAAGGAAGGTTATAACGTGCTCCGGCCAAATGTAAAAAATAAAAGAGATAGTCGCTCCAAGCAAAATAGTAATTCCAAATGTTATCAATAAAACGGAGCTATTTTGTTCTCCTTTTGCATGATCTTTCGCTGCAGTGGGAAAAAGTACAATAAGTAAGGCGCTAGGCAAGGAAAATGCTATCCTACCTATAATAGCAGCTGACGCATAAAGACCCGCCTCTTCAGGGGTGCAATAATGACGAACTAAGGCAATGTCGAAGTTTCCCATAATCATGATCATTAATGTAGAAAAAAAAACAGGGATAAAATAGTATCCCATCTCACCAAAGGTGTTATGTGGTAGATCTTCAGATTTACTTTTAAACACATCTTTTAAACAAAATAATCCATAAATTATCGATATCCCCGAAGCTATAAAAAGTGCTAAAAATGCACCTTCTACGCCCCATCCAAGAAGAGCGACTAGAACCAAAACCCCAAGAAAACGAGAGACTGTATAACTAAAGGAACCTAGTCCAAAAAGGGTGAACCGGTGCAGCCCCTCCAACATTGCAAACAACAGTGGGGCTACAAAGGCAATACTAATACCCGCTAACATAATGATGACTGGAGTCGTATCTTTTAGATGGAAATATTCTTTAATCCAAGGGATTGAAATTAAGCCCAAGCAGCAGAGGCCACACCCTATAGAAAGAGCTCCCTTTAAACTTTTGATTAAAAGACTTTTGATGTGTCCTAATCCAGAGACAGATAGTTTTACGATGAAGCGAGAAAAAACTATGTGAATAATAGAACAAGGTGATGAAATAAAAGCTCCGAGAGCAAGAAGGGAATTAAAAATTCCATAATCAATTGGTGTTAGAGACCTCCCAATTACCAACTGGAAAAGATAATTAAAAATACTAGAAGAGTTAACTAGAATCAGAATAATTATATTATTTTTAATAAACTTTTTTAGCAAAGGGTCTTTCATCGGTTGAACGGTAAGTGTTTTTCTATGGAAGATTTTTATGAGTTTTAGAAAATGTTTTGAATTTCAAAGATGGTCATTTGCCTGAGCTAAGTCGCCGCTTTTTGGAGCAAGTTCTATTATTGTGCCTGTTATTAATATATAAAACCCTAAAGTTGCAAATTGTTCAGCAAAAAACTCTAAATGGGAAATGCGGAAAAAAGTAGTAACAAGGAGGCAACAAATAAACCCAAAAACATAATGATTACCTCCTACTCCAGAAAAAATTTCTTCTGTAAAAATAATCCCATTATCCTCCATTTTTGTTTGGAAATTATTCATCACGTGAGCCCACAAGGGCACTATAGCAAGGTGGCCAAAACTACAAATGTTTAGAAATCTATTAGTGCCTATTCCACCCAATAGAGCAAGAACCCCAATGAAATAAATACAGCCAGCTATAGCGAACCAGAAGCGGATGGGTTCTTTCTGATAATAATGAATAAATCGTGGATATTTACTCAACCGCTGAGCAGTTTTCATTTTAAGAAACCCCCATAAACTAAACCACCAGCCCTGCACCCATAGCCATCGAATGACTATAATAGTTATAGAAAATAACAACAGCTTAATGATAATGTTCACCCAACGATGGTCATCCCAACCAGGGTTATTTGCCTGAGCTAAGTCGCCGCTTTTTAGAGCAAGTTCTAGTTTAGAAATATCATGTGGAATTTCCCTTGGCCGAAACTCCGGTATCTTCATTTCTCGATTCAATAGTTTATAAGCATCGTTAACCCGTTCCGATACTTCCTCCCCAGGGATGGTAATATTTGATTGGCGCTTCAATAGTTTATAAGCATCGTTAACCCGTTTCGATACTTCCTCCTCAGGACCGGGGTTATTCAATTTTCGTTTCAGTTCTTCTAATTCTTCAACATCGTATTCCATCATTCCGCCGTTAAAATTTTTCTCCTTTAAAGTTAGGTTTTCAACAAAAATGGAGTTAATTCTTAGGGAAGGGTGATCCAAAATTTTGATCCCCTCAGTAAAGGAAATATTTGTAGGTATGGAATGAACACCAAAATCTAGCCATAACTCATTAGACATTATTCCCTCCATATTCATATTTTTCAATGAAACCGGATATATATATTTTTCTTTTAGTTTTAGCATTGGAATACGAAAATGCGTCCTAAGATGTTGAGGTCCAGTTACAGCTACAGGTTCAAACAAGGTGATTTCTTTTAGAGTAAATTGAGATGGAGGTGTTTTTTGCAATTTAATTCTAATTTTCAAGTGATCAATATTTTTCCCGGGAAAGTTCAACTTCACCGATTGGTTAGGAATCGCAGATATTGATGCTAATTGGTGTTCTTCAAAAACAGGGATAACCTGCGCAGAAATTATAGATCCCGCTCCCTCAGGAACTCCCAAGTAAAGTCGTGTGTTTTCCTTCAAGCGTGCCCTCACTGACCAGTCGAGTTCAATTAATTCCTGTTTTCCCCTAAACTTTGCCGTAGAACGTTTTAAAGTCATCAAATCATTGGCCAAAGAAAGCAAATTGTTATCGAATTTTTTAAACTGATAATGGTCGATGACTTTAAAACGTTCTACAGCCTGGGCTGATTTTAGCTTCTCCTGGTCTTCCTGAATTTTGTCGAGAATTTTATTTTGTTGACTGATTTTCAAAAGCACCTGATTTTTTACCTCTGCCTCCAGATCACTTATTTTGGTTTCAACCTTATTGACCTGGGCTAGGGTCTTTGACTTATTTAGTTCAACGGCTCCCTGTAACTGCGGAACGGTTTGTTTAATTTCTTCAATCTGCCTTAATAAATCTTCAGTCTGTTGCCTCAAACTTACCATTCCAGAAGTCTCAAGGTTCACCAAGTGAACATTAATTGTCTTTAAACGTCTAAATAAACGTTTAAATACTCTTTCCCAATTTTCCTCGTCACCACTTCTTTTGTCCTTTAAACTATCCCCAAGGAATGGTCCACCCCATTGCTTTATCATCCTTCTTTCAGCGGTAGTATAAAAATTTTTTCTGTATTCTGAATAACTCGTTACTTGAACTCGTTTCAAACGAAAACCACTCTTCAATGCAGGATTTTTAGGCTTAGCGAATAAGGTGAAGTTTTTGATGTTAGTCTTATTCTTTACGTCCGGATTAATGGTTAACCGTTTTAGTGTTTTAACCTGAGTGTCATCATTAGAATAAAATTGAATGGTTTGAAAAATTTTATTGTTAATGAATTTTTTCGCCGGACCTGGCATATAAACTGTCAACTCTTCTAAAAAAACTCTTTTCTTTCCCTCCTCATACTGTTTTCTAACAAAATCACTCAGTTGAACTCGTAAAATATATTTTCCGTTACTCTCTATAATTTCCCAGGGTAAATTTTCTCTACAATTTATAATTTCGGATGTTGTTGGACGTTTGCTATATCCGATGCGAAGAAAGCAATGCAAGTGTCCGGGCGCCCTCGTCACATGATCTAGTAGTTTAGCTTCTTTTACTTTTGCCCAGTAATAATTATTTTTGAGAACCACATCCATGGCTCCAATTGAGTGTAAGTTCTTGTGTAGGTGCCGTTTAAAAACAGCAGTCCTCACGTCTTGGTTGTATCGCCAGTAACTATCTGGAGAGAATCCGAGTGTGCGATTAACCAAATAAGAAAAGTTCTTTTCTTTCCATTTTGCAGAGGAAACATCTAATAGTGTTTCCTTTTTAGAAGGGTTTATTGAATATTCTAGCCCCTCATGAGTTTGATAAGCAAATACAGACTCTTTTTCAATATAGTTATTTAGATTCTCCAAAACGGAAAGTTTGTTCCCTGAATCTATGGGCTTCAGAACCAGTTGGACAGGGTTATCTGGAAAAAGTTCCTGATAATGAATTTTCACCTCACCCAAATTGTCTGTTGAGATTTGTTTGCCGGGGTGCTGCGGTCGCAGAGGAATTTGTAAAAAATGCAACGATTCTCCGGGTTTCCTTGTATATACTCCATTATTTGCTGCCCATCTTGAATTTTTAGAGCCAAATTTTGTATTTCCACTGGGCCAAATCAAATCTGACCTATCAATGTATTTATTAAGAAATTTTTCCTCCTCTCTTAAAATAACTTTTGCCTTCAGGTGATACTTTTCTGTAGAAATCTCCTCTGGCAACACAGAATTTTCTGTCTCGTTGGAACGATCTTGCCCAGCAATAATTCCTAGATTAGCAAGGAAGATTAATACTGAGGTTATAAATATAAATGAAATTTTCTTTGTGCTCATATAGTTTTTAATTGCGTATACAATCTAAATAAAGTGAATACCAAAAATTTCTTTCATTCTCGACGTTTAAGGATCATAAAACCGTCGCTCTCAAAAACGGTTTTAAAATATTTATGTGAACTCTCTACTAAGCCCAAAAATTCTGTTTCAAAGGCTAGATCATTCAAGCATCTTCCTCTTAGCCAATGACAACTCCTATCTGTAATGAACCACGGTCTCTTCAAATCAAGAACAATGTAATCCGCTAAATATTCTTTTAAAGGCTTTACATCCAAAGTTCCCTGAACAACATACCTCAAAAACCCATCCCAAGACAGGTCAGAAGTGTGAACACCTATAGCCTTTTCTTTAACTCCATCGGGAAAAGGAAAAATTATCTTGCGCTGTAAAATAGAATTAAAAACCAAACTATTCTGAATAGATATAATTAATTTGGGGTCTTTAGGAATCGTTTTTAATAAGGCCTCTTTTATCATGGCATCCCTATTAGAAGGCAAATATATACTGTAATGATAATTCCAAGATTTTTCGAGAAAAAATTTTCTTCCAATAGGTGAGGGAGATAATAAACAATGGGAAATAAAAAGGCCTAATATTATTATCGGGTAAAACAATTCTTGTCTAAAATTTAGTTTCTCAAACAATTTTTTTGCGCGAGGAAGCCCCTCGGAAAATGCTACTACCATGGGGGCGATAAGCCCCGCCGTGTAATGATGAACATAACTATGATGATTTGGCAGATTAGACAGAAGAGCTATTGCAAGAATAGGGGCAGCAACCACCAGCGTTTTGGGGCTGAGAAGAGGTATAAAACCTAACGCTCCGAAAAGATATAACATGTAAAGTACTTTGTCTTTATTAGTTAGAATCTCAAAAATTACTATATGGGGCTGAGTAATTAAAAATATGATTACCTCTTTAATATTTGAGCCTAACCAACCAAATGGAGAATTGGCCGCAGAGATCATGTTCGTGCCACCAATTTCAAAACTTAAAGGTGCACTAAAGTAACCCTGGATGTATTCATGGGCTATGAAAAAGAAAATAACGCCATAAAAGATTAAAATGAGCCCCTCTCTAAGATGTGTTTTTTTTAGAATAAGATAAAGACCTAAAAAAACAGTTTGAAGAGCAAACACTTCCTTTACTAATGGCAATAGAAACCCAAATAACAAAACTAATTTATTTTTTTCTAGTCTTTCAAAAAAAAAGATCGCAAACAAGATAGGAACAGCAAGATGGTCAATATGAAAATCAGAAAGGCTGTTATACCAGAGAGGAAAAAAAAGGAAGAATGCTAAGCTAGGTATAACACCAAAATACAAATAGATTCCGATAAAGGGTAATGCAAGAAAACCCGCTTGCATAACAAGAACCAGGAAGGCAATAATTTCTTCAGAAGGAAAAATATATACAACAGACCAGAAAGCTATTAAGGGCTGTATATGACTTAAAAAAACTCTCGACCATTCCCCGCTAGCGATCTGGCTAAGATTTTGAAGAAAAAGACCTAGGTCAAAATATGTGGAGTGTAGATTGTTATATTTCAAAACAGCCATAACCGCAAGGCAACTCCACAGCAAAAGAAAGAAAAAAATGGCTTTTTTGATTCTCGCAGATGAATATAAAAAATATGGGGATGGGTCTGAAGAGCTTGTTTGGACTGAAAAGAAAGACAAAGTTTTACCCATGCTAACCAAAATAGAAGAAATAAAATTTCCTGAGCTGGTTTTCATTGATCGTTAAGTGTAGGACCTGACACAGCATTGAGCTTGAAGAAAATCATAAATTTTTCTTTAATAATATGCCTGAAGAATTTTTTTTATAAATTTCTTTTCTGTAGTTCATTAATTATGATGTTGTTAGGGTAGCCTTTAGAAATCCCTTACTCATTTTGACTGGCTAGTTGATCTGAGTTTTACGGTTCCCCTATAACCTTGAAATTATCCCATTGGAATGATAGAGCAACGGAATCTGGAGAAGAAAATAGCGGTAAAAACTCCGCCCCTCTATCGTAGATTCTAATACTCCCGTACCGCTCATAGGAAAGTGATTTGAAATATTGCTTTAATGATTCCCTGTCACCAGGCCCCACTTTACCAAACCAATTCAAGAATCCATCATTTAATGTTAATTTTTTTATACTTAAAAAATCTAAAATAAGATTTGATTTAGGTTTAAAAATATTGTGGTATAAAACTTTGTGTATATCGCCATCATGAGCATTCACGATTGGTTTGTTAGTATTCAGAAGAACAGGATCTAGGCCTGAGTAAAGGTTTGTTCCTCCTGAATCTAAAAGAGCCTGATAGTTTCCTCTTCCAGGAAGGCTAAGAACTCTATAATTAAGCTTATCTTTATTTATACTTTTTCTTGCCTTAAGGTATTCTGGTGCATCAAAATATTTTCTTGAGACAGTGCCATACGGGTTGGCATAGTAATCTGGAATAATATTTCCTGTTAAAAATGGGATTGCGCAAAACAAAAGATAACCACACAAACAAAGAATTGCTTTAGGGTATATTTTATTTGTTTTGCAACTGTGCAAAACAGACAACAGAAGGATGGAAAAGAAAAAAGTATATAAAAGGCCAAATTTTTCTTGAGGTGTCTTAAAGATCACGAAGAAAGGGATGTAATCAAACATCCATTGATATATAAATCCAAAAGGCCTAGAAACTCCTTTTAAAAGAAACAATGCCGAAAGAGTTATGATAAAAATATGAAAATTTAGTCTTGCAAATCGATGATCAGTCTTTACATAAAATAGAAGCCATAACACAAGTAAAAAAGGGATCAGCGTTACCAAAATTCCCATGCTGCTATTATAAAGTGCCCCGTGAAAATTAAAAGCAGTACCCTGTGTAATTTGAGTCAATGAAAAACTTTTTGCAATAGGAGAAAGAACTGCAGCTCCCGATTGAACCAGCCAACCCTGAGCAAAATCTCTCCCATAGCCCGAGAGAGCATCCTGCACGAAATAAAAAAGGGAAGCTATCCACCAAAAATTGAACATAAAAAGTGAAACCATGATCAAGCAAGATTTTCTTAAAATTTCTAAAAATTTTACATGGCCGTTTAGATGTATACAGACAATATAGACACTGATCAATGAGGAGAGAGTTATAACAATATTTAAGGGCGCGTTTGTATATGCATGACTGAATATCGCAGTTGTTATCCCATAAAAAAAGAATAGTTTAAGATTGTCTCGATAATACCTTACGATAATCCCGCAAAGGATGGGTATCAAGGAAGCAGCAAATGCATTCCACGGGTTCAAACTATTTAAAAATTCTAAGGTTGCTGGATTAATCAGGTAAAACAGTCCCACAAGAGAAGCCAGATGATGACTGGAACCAATCTGCAGAGCTGTGAAATACGTGCCTAAAAACGGCAAGTAAAACATAGAAAATATAAGGGCGAAATTAGCTACTTGTGGGTTAACAAAAAAAGTATCAATTAAGGCTAAAGCAAAGCTATGGGCAGCATTACTCCCGATAGCAAAGTTTGGTCCGCCAGCTCCAAACCGTGTAACCCAGTTATGTATGGTTATTTCCAAATGGCCAAGAAAGTCAACAATAAAGCTTCCTTCTCCACCAAGGATCAAAGAACCTTCTTCGTAGTAAGGCTTGAGAGAAATGAAAATAAATAGGGCAGCTAGGAGAGGATAAAAGAGATAACTATCTCGTAAACCTTTCAAGTAAGGTTTTAGTTGCATGGGTTACATTAGAAAGGTTGTACCAACCAAAAAAGTGGGGCAAATTAAATCAAGTTGTCAGGTGTTCTTTTAGAAAAACAAACTGGGAAAATGATATTAGAGCCTCGTACTTATAATTTCTCAACTCTGCTGCATGTTTGGGTAATTTCTTAAAATTTAATAGTATGTTTACATCAAAAAATCATGTGAAATCAACTTTTTTGAGAACCCAAATTCGATACTGGATTTTAAAAAATTGTGTAATCAAACTAATCTTGAAATGAGAGATAACAGGAATTGCCCCGAGAGCCCACTTACAAAAAATAATATAATATCTTTTCAAAGGGTTAACATTCAATGAAGTGTCGTAGGTGTAGACCACCATTTTCTTTCTCTTTTCCCAGTTTATCAGACCCTTCTCTTCGCAGTAATTGTAGGATGGTGTACCCTTAAGGGGATAAAAAATGCCTGTTTGCATACCTGTAGGTCGAATTTTCAAGATGAAGAATAAGGATCTCAACATATCTATGCACGATTCGTCCGGCATTCCAACCATCAAGAATGTCGTGATTTTCATTTCATACTTTCTTATATTACTACAGGCTTTAAGTATTACTTCATTACTCATTTTACGGCCTAGCATTCGTTTCCTGTACTCATACGAACCACTTTCGACACCCATATGAACTTCCATACAACCACTTTCAGATAATAATTTCATTCGCCGATCATCTGTGGCCATCTCCGGCCTCAACAAACAAATATACGGGGTGTTAGGAAAATGTTTTTTATACAGCTCTTTAAATTTTTCCAGCCAATCCAGTTTAAGGCAAAAAACATCGTCGTAAAAAAACACATAATCGAAGGTATATTTCTCTCGGCACAACAAAAGTTCCTCCATAACATGCTCTGGGGATCTATAACGCGACCAAGCACTAGAATTTGGTGCCAGTTGTTGAATGGCTTCATTTCCACAATAATCGCACTTATATGGGCAACCTCGACCCATCAAGAAAGGTAAATACTTTATTTTAGAATGCTGATAACTAACTATTTCGCGATCCATGAAGGGCAACGTTTCCAATTTTTCTATTAGAGGTCGAGGGTCATTAGTGACAACTTCTCCACTATCTTTTCTCCAGTAAAGACCTTTAATATCGTCAAAGGGTAAGTTATTTTCAAGGGCATCAGCTAGCTCTACTAGAAGCTCTTCTCCCTCCCCCTTACCAACAAAATCCATAAAATCATGATCCATGAATTCGAAGGGAACAACTGATGCTGTGTGACCACCAGCTATAGTACGAATATTGGGATTTAATTCTTTAATGAATCTGGCGCAGTCTAAAGTGTACGCATAATTCATGTCATATGTACTGAAAGCAACAATATCTGGTTGTTCTTTGTTAACAGCTTCACACACAGCATCCTGATGTTTTTTAAAGTTCTCATCAGTAAAGATATAGTACTCACTATAGGAGACTTCTATCTTTTCACGACGTAGATAAGCTGTTAGAGCAGCAATTTGCGTCTGAACAGTTTGGTAAGGAGAAAACATTATAAAATGTATTTTCAAAACGTATGTCCTAAAAAAATTTTATATAAGAAAATGCAACTATTTCCCTCAAGGAAACATGAAATATTATGTTGCTCAAAAGCTTTTACACTTTAAATACTTTTAAATCGCACGCAATATACCATGGAATTCAATACTCCAATGCACAGTAATATAGCCTAAAAGACAACCATTTACTAGACAAACTACAGCAATATTTCGTATGATGGCCTAGTTTCGTACTACTCTCGCCGTGCCAATTTTGTAAAGTCATAAGGGCAGGGTTTTATCTGATATGTTACCTGAAGCTATTATTTTTGTGAAGAAATTTTAGTGCTTTCTACAATATACACAATTCTTTAACTATGCCACGAAAACTTGATGTCCTTCTTGTTACACCCCCTAGTCGGGAAGCTGTTTTTCAGGATTTAGGGCAGAACTTGATAGCGATAGAACCCCCCGTTTGGTCTACCCTGACAGCTGAATACCTACGCAAAAAAAGCATCTCTGTGGAAATATTTGATGCTGAAGCAGAATCCCTGAGCTTTGATGCCACAGCTCGCAGGGTTATTGATACTCAAGCTTTGCTAACAGTTTTTGTAATCTACGGTCATCAACCTTCTGCGTCTACCCAATGTATGCCGTCAGGAAGGGCAGTCTGCAAACGTATATATTTGGAAGCACCTCTATTACAAACTATGGTTATGGGAACTCATGCTTCTGCTTTACCTGAACGGACTCTTAAGGAAGAACCTTATAAGTTTGTATGCTCTGGTGAGGGCCCTCAAACGATACAAGGATTAGTAGAAGTTTTAAAATCAAACCAGAATCAATATAAAAAAGTGCCCGGTCTTTGGTATTGGGATGACGAAAAGGTTTGTTCCACTAAAAATTCTGAAAATATTTCTAATCTTGACAAAGAAATTCCTAGCCAGGCATGGGACCTTTTAAATATGAGTCAGTACCGAGCTCACAACTGGCATTGTTTTGACCATATTAACCAAAGGCAGCCTTATGCGTCTTTACAAACTAGTTTAGGGTGTCCTTACAAATGCTCCTTCTGTTGTATCAATGCGCCTTTTGGTGGGGCAGGAATTCGTTATTGGTCTCCTAAGTTGATCGTCGACCAAATAGATCTACTGGTTAATAAGTATGGTGTGAAAAATATAAAAATACCCGATGAAATGTTTGTTTTGAGCGAACAACATGTAATGAGTATATGTGATCTAATTATTGAAAGGGGCTACAAACTAAATATTTGGGCTTATGCAAGAGTGGATACTGTTAAAGACCGTTATTTGGAAAAACTGAAACGAGCAGGTTTTAATTGGTTGGCTTTGGGGATTGAGTCCGGCAGTCAATTTGTTCGAGATGGGGTAGAGAAGGGACGGTTTGGAGATCTTGATATTATAAAAACAACAAACAAGATCAAGGAACATGGGATTTATATCATTGCAAACTATATATTTGGCTTACCAGACGATACGACCGAGAGCATGCAAGATACTTTGGACTTGGCCCAGGGCATCAATGCAGAGTGGGCTAATTTTTATTGTGCGATGGCTTACCCTGGTTCACCACTATATGATAGGGCAAAAAAACTAAATCTTCCGTTACCAGATGATGCCAATGGGCCTGGTTGGGGTGGTTATTCCCAACATAGTTATGATTCAATGCCCTTGCCTACTGATACTTTAAGTGGTCAGGATGTTTTGGATTTTCGAGACTCTGCGTTCAATGAGTACTTCAGTAACCCCTCTTTTCTTGAAATAACTAAAAAAAAATTTGGCCAACCCGTAATTGACCATATTCAATCAATGCTAGGTGTGGAACTGAAACGGAAACACCGAGATATCGCTAGGACAATTTAAATATTAAGTTAATGCCATAAAGGCATCTTTCGGTAGTGGCACTATAGGCATTGCATCTAATACAACTCGGAATGGCCAAGTTAATTGCGTTCTATTAATATGACGCTGCAAAAAACTACCTAACTACAAGCTTCCTAAAAAACTAGGATAAGAGACTTCACCTCGAAAAATTCAAAACACCCTAATCCTATACCGACTTAAAATTAACTTTTTTATTTTCAGTTAATATATTTTTTTACCAAAGCTTATGTTTTTTTGATAGGGTAACCAACTTTGAAGGTTCCACTTTATGAATATTTTACAAGATTAAGATACTAATACCATGAAGCTAGATTTTTTTTCGTATAAATTTGACTCCTTTGATCGTACTTCTTTTTCTCAGGAGGCCTTGTCATATAGCAGTAATTCTCTATTAATTTTCTTTAATTTTGAAGAGATTTTCATCACCCACCAACCTAAAGGTATTAAAAACATACCAAAAAAAATAAAAATAAAATTTTTCTCTTTCAATAACAAAACGTTGCAAAAAATATTTTTGCCAATCTTCACATTATCGCACTATGGCTTGGTTTTTTTCTTTTCTCTTTATATTTGTTTGAGGTACCGACCGAACGTAGTTTGGACGGAAACTCCGTACGCCGGTCTCGCTTTTGTAATTGCTAAAAAATTAAAACTTTGCAAAAAGTTTGTATTTTGTGCAGGTGATTGGTTGCTTACTGGCAAAAAACGATCTTTGTTGAGCTACGTTAATGTTGACATTATATGGCTTTATTCGGATTTGATATGCTCAAAAACATGCGACTTGCTTCTCAGTTATACCCAGAATATAAGTGATTTGAAGAAAAGGCATTGGAAAAGAAAAGTGGCAAAACTGGAATGTATCCATTTTCCACCCACCCTTCAAATAAACTCAAAAATAAAAATTGTCGATCGCCCGGGCATTTGTTTTATGGGCCAAGTCAAAGAAGTAAAAGATTTTGATATCATTTTAACCTTACTGCCAGAGCTAAATAGAAAATATGGAGTGAAATTAGTAGTGCTTGGTCCTGTTTGCAATGGTTATACAGAGTTAATTAACCTCACAAAGAAATTGGGTGTTGAAAAATATACGAGCTTTTATCCATGGGTCAATTCTGAAAAAATCCATGAATTGATGGAAAAATGTTTTTGTGGTATCAACCTGATAACAAGCCAGAATTCTTATGCACAAAATACAATCCCTGGAAAGCTTATGCATTACATACAAATGTTGATACCGCCAATTGTTACAAAGGAAAATGGCCCATTTGCGGATGTCATTCAAGGTAATGATTTAGGATTAGTTGTTGAACCAAGCAGGACTGAAATAAAACAAGCTATTGAAAAATTATTTGTTTCCCAAGCAGCCTATCAGGAAAAAATTACTAAATATACCGCAAACCAAAACTCAAAATCTTTACAAGAATATTTAGACCTTATCTAGAGGAAAACACATGGGAGGTTCCTGGGGGTTTCATTGAGCAAGGTAAAACAGATGTAACCTCTCCGATAAGAGAAATAGAAGAAGAAGTTGGGTTAATTTGCGAACCCAAAAACCTTCATGATCTGGGAACAGTTTCTACCTCTCCAAGCACTATAGCTGCTAAAATACATTTATTTGCAGCCACCCACTGCAAACTGCCTACAGAAGGTAGAAAACCAGAACTTGTTCACGGTCAGTTTAAATGGTTTTCAAAATCGGGAATCAACTTAGGTAAAATTCAGGCAACCAGTACCTTAATTGCTCTATTTCGAGCGAAAAAATTATTTTAACTCCTGGTTTTTTATATTTACTTTCTATTTGCCAAAATTAGGAATTAGATTTTGATTTGTGAAGTTTTAATTTAACAGAGCCTTCTGTTTCACTCATTTTTTCCCACAACATATTGATATGGTTCTTTTTTCCATTAATAAAGCTTCGGATAGGTTTTGCGAACCCTTTCCCTAATTTTAAGGTGTATCTAAAATCCTCGATGGATCTGATTTTTCTTGCAATGTGTAACGGATTTGTCAACCAGCTTTTAACGCGAGCGCTAAAAAAGAGTTTATAGGCGTCATCCATGATCTCTTGTAATTCTTCAGGAGAGCAAAATTTTGTCTGTGCTCCTCTTTGGGATAACACCTCCCCTATCTTGGCGAAGTCTTCCGTTTCTTTATAGGTAGTAGGATCCATAATTGGATCTAGGTCCAGCAGACCTTCTTCTTTAAACGTTTTATAGACATCTGATGTAGGATGTGGCATGAGCAAGTAAAACACGCCCATGTCAGTACCGCAATCAATTGCATACTGGATGCTCTCATACATGTTTTCCTTGGTTTCATATGGAAAACCAAGAATGAATGTGCAAATCGTCCATAATCCAATTTTGTTGCTATATTCGATCATGCGAGTGGCTTGTTCCAGCGGAACTTGTTTTTTAATGAACTTACGAGTTTCTTTACAACCTGATTCGATACCAAACGTTAGTCGATAACAACCGGATGCTTTCATTTTATCCAATAGAGGTTCATCCAGCAACCAATGAGCAACCCCGTTAGGGGTTGTCCATCGAATATCAACTTTACGACGTATAATTTCATCACAAATAGCACCCAATCGAGGCATATCTCGACTCAAATCGTCATCAAGGAAACTAATTTCACGAACCCCATATTTATCTTGCAAAAGCTGGATTTCATCTACGACATTTTCTGGACTACGACCTTCCCAGTCTCTACCCCAGACAGCGCGAACCGTGCAAAAAACGCATTTTTGCGGACATCCGCGGCTCGAAAGCATGCCCATTCCCGGATTCCGCATTAAATAATTACCCTTAGCGTTTTGATTGAGATACCGTTCCATAGGAAGAAGGTGACGAGCAGGAAAGGGAAGGTTATCGATATCTCCCATACGTTCTCTAGGAGTGGTTTTAATGACTTCATCTCCAGCACGATAAGCAATACCCTGAATATTTTCCAACGGCAGTTTTTGTTCAAGGTTTTTTAATACTTCAGTGAGGGTCATTTCGCCTTCGCCGAGAACCACCAAATCAACATTCTTATCCTTTAAAACAAGCTCTGCAAACTCTGAAGGATGGGAGCCTCCAAAAATAATCATCATCTCTGGGTAGCGATTTTTAATTACCTGAGCGGCTTCATGCGCATCGCCCGAATAAGCGGTCCACATATTGCTTATTCCTACTATATCGGGTTTGAATTTTTCTACTGCAGACAAAATTTGATCATCAGTAATTCCATATCGAATACCATTTACCACTTTGATTTGGTCACTTTTATTTCCACGACAATCAAGAATGGATACTTGGTGGCCTTCTCTTTCAAGGTATGAAGCAAGGTAGGCAACTCCTAGAGGCTGCACCACAGGTGGCAGTGAAGGGTCATCACCATAAATAGTCGATGATGGAAATATCAACAATACTTTCATATTTAATTAGTCCTTATTCTCAATATATCAATATTATCTAACCACTGACTCATTAAAAGATATTAAAATACTTTTAGAAAGTCTCGAAACTAAGTGATTTAATATAACATATCTCTCTAACATTTCTAAAAAAACTACATTGTTTCATTTATAAATCATCGGTACATCCGCATATCAGTTTTATACAGTGAAAAAATAAACTTTTTGGTTAATTGGACGTAAAATAAGAAAATCCTTTTCGAACAATAAAGCGGATAAAAAGTGCTGAAAAGGTTAGAGTAAAAACAATAAGGCTAAAGAATGTGCTCCAGTAAAATAGGCGTTGTGGCCAAAATTCTATTATCACTTCGAAGTCGATGCTTCCATCAGGGTTTTGGCTATATAAATATTTGTTTTCAGAGTGAGATCGGGAAGCTTGTTTAATAGCTTCTGGAAAAAGCCACCAGCTATTTGCAAAACCATTAGCCTTCCAGTGAAACAAGTCGGGCCATAAAAATACTTTCGAATTAGGCTCTAAAATAAAATCCCACAATGTTGACACCTTGGGCTGACATTTTTTATCAGTTTGAGGTTCTTCAAAACATCGGGTTGATAACACAGAATAAGACCAGGTTTCTTCTATACCAGAATCTGGGAGATTGTTATTTTGAATAGTTCCTGAAAAGTTTTTAGAAACAAAGCCTATCCCTGCAAGCTTCTCATCTCCGGACCTTGTTTGAAAGTTTTTTAAAAAATTATAAGGATTAGTTTTACTAGGCACTTCTTTTCCCAAGTCCGTTACCCATCCCTTTCTAGAAAAGCTGAGTAGCTCCTCCGAACTAGCTTGTGCAGAGTCATTATCATTGGTGGTATCGTATGAAGAAATAGATTGGAGAAGGTTTATCGAAGACAAATCAACTTTTTGATGTTTCCATGGAACCAAATACAACTTCCAGTCACTGTGATACGCTTCTGAGAAAATAACAGGAAATTCGCTTTTTGCACCATGTATTCTCAGGCGGTATTTGGTTGGATTTATCTTTTTAAATTCTATTATAGGTGCTTGGATTGCGTTTTTTAAATTAGAAAAATATAAATGCTCCTCTTGAATAACATTATCCTCAACGTTTAAAGTTTTAGCAAAACCAGCTTGCTCGCTGGGCTTCAATTTAGCGAGAGTTTCTTTAATAATTTTTATTTTTTCCTTATTATCTTCTAAAAAATAAATTGCATCCCCTTTTTCTAGACCTGAATTTTTTATTGCATGTGGAAGAAGGTCCAATCCCCTAGAAGATGTATTCGCTTGCACATAACTCAAATTATTAAGCCCTATTAAGCTTATTGAAAAACACAATGCGCTAAAAATAAAATATTTTTTGCAATACATTATTGCTTGATACCGTTTTCTTTTTGAATAATTTGGCAAAGGAAAACTCCCGTTAATTCTCCATACGTAAAGAGCATAACGCGGCCTAAAAAAAGGCGGAAAAATGATTGGCTACTCCTAAGGCTGAATAGATCAATAAATTTTAATACTGGGAATATAGATAACTGATTGTCCTCCCCATTCTTTTATAAATTTTATTTTTTTTAGAATCTCTTCCTTAAAATTCCATGGGATGATAATAACGATATCTGGTTTGTCTGCTTTTAGCTTATCAACTGGATAAACTGGTATTCCACTTTGTGGTAAGAATTTATACTGTTTTGTGCTTGTATCATCGACAACATAATCGATCATATCAGATCGAACTCCACAGTAATTTAAAAAGGTGTTGCCTTTGGCAGCGGCACCGAACCCAACAATTTTTTTGTTCTTCTTTTTTTCTTGAATAAGAAATTCCAGAAAATTCATTTTAACCTTTAAAACCTTGTCATGAAAACCACGATAAAAAGAAAGTGAGTCTACTCTTAGGGACTTCTCATAGTCAATTAGGTCCTGGACATTTCTTGCCACTTTATAATCCTTAGCTCCTCTATGCTTTATAAAAACGCGGAGTGACCCTCCGTGTGTTTTAAGCTCTTCAACATCAAAAACCTCAAAGCCATGAAACTCAAAAATAGTTTTTAGTGCTAAAAAAGAAAAATATGAAAAATGTTCATGGTATATGGTATCGAATTCGACGGCCTCAATCATTTTAATTAGATGAGGAAACTCTAAAGAAATAGCACCATTTTGTTTGAGTACTATTTTGAGGCCCCTTACAAAATTATTCAAATCAGGAACATGGGCTATCACATTGTTACATATAATAAGGTCGGCAAATTTGTTCTCTTTTATAATTCTTTGCGCTAGTGCCTCAGAAAAAAATTCGACCCGAGTATCTATGCCTTTTTCTTTGGCAATCGCAGCTGTGCTATCAGTGGGTTCAATACCAAGGCAGGGAATATTATTTCTTTTGAAATTTTGCAACATATAACCATCATTTGATCCTATTTCAACCACCATTGAGTTGCTATTTAGCTTGAAAATGGAAGTTGCTTTTCCCGCATAAGCTGAGCAGTGTTCCAGCCAACTGCTAGAAACAGAGGAATGATAAACATAATCAGAAGTAAAAATATCTTTTTCCCCAAGAATAGAAGGCACCTGAACTAAAAAACAGCTATCACATACATAGGCTTTGAGGGGGTAAATATTTTCGCTTACTTTTAAATAGTTTTCACTGGAAATAAAGTTGTTTGCAATGGCCATTCTGCCTAAATCCAGAAACACATGAAATAGTTTTTTTCCGCAAAATCTACAACTCATTTTATTTCTCAACCCTTCACAACTTTATCAAGTAATAAATTAGCCTTATTATCCCAATCCCAGGCTTTAGAAAAATTGTAAGCTTCATGGCGAATTTCTTGATATAACGCATCGTCGTTAAATAATCTAAGAATTGCCTTCGCCATTTCTTTACAATCCCCAATGGGAGATACCCTAACCATTCCCTTGGGATAACAGTAATCAAAACCTGCATGGTCAAAGGCCACGACCGGGAGCCTTGCTGCCATTCCTTCAGCTGCAGCCATACCTCCTGTTTCATAAATTGAGGAATGAATGAAGATTTTTGCCGATTTTAATACCTTGTACTTTTTTTGCCCGTCAACAAAACCAAGAAGAGAAATATTGGTCTCCATCCCCAAATCATGAATCAGTTTTTGAACTTTTTCGCTTTCCGGACCATTACCGATCATAACTAACTTTGCTTTTTTATTCTTCCGAACAACTTCACTCCAAACTCTAACAGCCTCAATAGGCCCTTTTTGTGGGTGGAATCGGGCCATAAAGACAGCGTCAAAGGTTTTTACTTTAGGTTCTGGAACCGAATCTGCTTCCTTAAGATCAACCCCTCCGTAAATTGGATACATTTGGCTTTTGGGAAACTTATCAGCAGCAAACCGCTTAATATCAATTTCGTTACAAACAAGAACAAAGTCTGAAAATTTTTTTATTAGAAAATAACATAACCTCTGGCTAAAATAATATATGCTTCCACTGACAATTTCAGAAAAACCTCGGTAAGGAAACTCTTTCGAAAATGGCTTTGATGCAAAAAAATAAAAACTAGTCACCCACCTTACTTTTCTATTTATTAGTTTAGCAAAAAAACCCGGAATGAGATCTGGGAAAATATCTGCCTGAGAAAAAACGATTGTATTTTTATCAGAATTGAAAGTTCTCTTAACAGATAAAATGGAACCCATTACTGTCTTGTATAAAAATAGAAAAAACAAACTCTCGTAAAAAATTTTCGGTGTTTTCAAGACATTCGTTACTATACCTTCTTGACAGTCGATATTATAATCCAACATTGCTTTACCAGATGGGCAGGTAAAAACTTCTATTCCTCCCACCTTTTTTTTCCATCGTTTGATTGATTCAATAAATATTCTTCCCCCACCACTCATACCAGGGGCGGCATCCCCAACATACCCTGGCGAAGAATAAAATATAATGACTATCTTGGTATTTTCCATCGATCAAGTTTAATTGGAATTGATTTTTGGTTTCTTGAGGTCTATTTGACTTCGTATCGTTCTTGACAGAACTTGCTCTTTAAAAAAATCTGATAAAGGAAGCAAAATAAAGGAAGGAATTAAAATGGTGCCCAAGCTAAAAAACCAAAATCTAAAACAAAAAATATTCATCCATCTGTATCTTACCAAATACAGTATTTCTAAAATTAATGCACGGAAGTTGCCGAAATTTTTAATTTGAATTAACCCCAAGTAATTCCTTGCAACCATCTCTCTAATACATTTTCGTTTAAGGTTCTGAAGTTCGGGTTCAAAAAAAATATTTTCAAATAAGTCAACCCATCTCTTAATAGGAGATCGCCGATACAATGGGTGGTTTTTTTCCCTTAGGTTTTGCGTTCCTATCCTAACAGCCACAGAGTAGTCTTTTAAAAATACAATGGAGTGCTTTTTTAAAACAGATACGAAAGGGTATCCATGGGAAATCCATGGATCCAGAGGGAAATTAATATCTATGCAATCGATCCGGCAAGCCAAACCAGACATCTGACCTAAAACTTCATTATCAAGAACACACCGTATTTTGGAAAAATCATCGGTTATTTTCACCGTTGTATTTTTTAATGGGTCCATCCGTAAGGTCGCCCGAATAGGATTATACTTATCCTCGCAAAACCAATAATAAGGCCGAGTAACAGCCCCCACGTCGGGATTACTTTTAAAAGCCTGATAAGTTTCTAGCAGCACACCTTCCATCAAAATATCATCTGCAGCCATCAGGAAAAGAATTTCACCTGTACAGTTTTTTAGTCCTGACTGTAAATTACGAGGGGTACCTAAATTGGAAGGATTTTTAAAATACTTGATTCGGGGATCAGAAATAAAGTTTAGCTTTTGAGCTGTCCCATCATTTGAATCATTATCTTGCACAATGACTTCGAAGTTGTCATAGTTTTGGCTCAAAACACTTTCGACAGCTTCTAAAATGGTATTGGCCATGTTAAAAACTGGAATTAGGACACTGATTTTCAAATAACTTTTCCGGCAATAGTTTCTAAGTAGGGCGCTGGCAATTTTATCTACAGTTCCTCTTTTATGACAATATTTATTCCTTAAACTTTCTGCAAAACAAGTTCCCAGTTATAATAACCTAAAATAGGAATTTTCAACCTTCGTATTGCTGAAAAAAAAGAACTATTATACAGCTCTCTATTGTTAATGCTGAATCGCTTAACAAAAAAATCAATTACTGGAAACCATTGGAGAGATTTCTCATTCGATAGAATTTTAAACCGGTCCGGCTTGATCCACCTAAATAATTCCTCATCGCATTTATATTCTCTTAAGTGCGTAGGATCAAGCACCCAACCATCTTTATTCCTATAAAAATACCAAGCGTACCATTTTTTATATACTGTTGTTATGTAGATCTTCCCGTTCGGTCGAGTAACTCGGTAAACAGAGTCAATCATTTTTCTATCATTGACATGTTCAATCACTTGAGTTGAAACTAATACGTCGACACTATTCGTTCTGATGGTATCTAAATTTTCTACATTATCGAGCTGAACGGAGATACGATTATCAATTTCTTTTACTAGCTTGACTCGGTTTTTGGAAAGATCAACAGCTAGGAGATTCATATGTTCTAAATAACCTTTTTTAGCAAGAGCGTACAACAAACTTCCATCTCCACATCCACATTCCAATAAAGTTCGCTTATCGTTACCTGCTAAAATTTCTTCTAATAATGGAGGGATTTTTTGATCATAATATTGAGGAGCCACGCAAGCATATTTTTCAATGTCCATAACTTATCAAACCTAATTCAAAAGAAGATTAATTTTTTATCTCCTTTTACATAATATAAGGTGCGGTTCATCTTGATGAACTAACAGATTCCAACATTATTGTTGATATGGAAAAAAAATAGTAATCTACAGAAATATTGACCGCGTTAACTTTTGATGGATTGAATATCAATTTATTTTAGCCCTAAAAAATAATCTTTTAATTTTTCGACGACAAAATCCAACATGGGTTCTGTCAAACCAGGGAAAACCCCCAGCCAAAATGTTCGCCTCATAACCTCATCAGAATTAACTAACGTGCCCGGTACACGGTAATTTTTACCCGTAAAATAAGGTTGTCGCGTCAAATTTCCTCCAAACAAGAGCCTGGTATCAATTTTACTCTGACCAAGAAACTTAAGTAAATCCACGCGATTTGATGAAAAATCTTCGCGTAACGTCAAAGGAAACCCAAACCAAGAAGGAGAACTATTGGGTGTCGCTTCAGGTAAAATAAGAAACTCTTCTAGTTTTGATAAAGCCTTTTTAAGATAATTGAAATTGCTTTTTCTTTTAGCAATAAATTCCTCCAATCGTTCTATCTGTGCTAACCCAACAGCAGCCTGCATATCTGTGATTTTTAGATTATATCCAATATGCGAATAAATATATTTATGATCATATCCTTCAGGAAGTGAACCTAATTGCCATTCAAACCGTTTACCACAGGTATTATTTTTTCCTGGAGGACAAAAACAATCCCTCCCCCAATCTCGCATTGACTCTAAAATCTTTTTTAATTTTGCATTTTCAGTAAATACTGCGCCACCTTCTCCCATAGTAATATGATGTGCAGGATAAAAGCTGAGGGTGCCTATATCTCCAAACTGGCCAACCAACTGGCCTTCATATTTAGACCCTAATGCATCGCAACAATCTTCAATCAACCAAAGATCGTGTTTCTTTGCAATACGCACTACGTCTGAAAGGTCAAAAGGGTTTCCCAGTGTATGAGCTAAAATAATGGCACGCGTTTTAGGAGTGATAGCTTGTTCTATTAAAGATGTGTCAATATTATAGGTAGGGATATGAACATCTAAAAATATCGGGATTAAACCGTGTTGGAATATAGGGTTCACTGTAGTCGGAAATCCGGAGGCTACAGTGATGACCTCATCTCCTGATTTTAAGGCTTTTTCTCCTAGAAGAGGGGAAGTCAACGCACCCAAGGCGAGAAGGTTAGCCGAAGATCCAGAGTTTGTCGTAAGAACATGTTTTATTCCAAGGTATTCTGACATCCTTTTTTCAAATTCTTTATTGAAGCGGCCCGAAGTAAGCCAAAAGTCAAGAGATGCATCAACTAGGTTTTGCATCTCGAATGCTCCAAAAACCTTACCCGAGCAGGGTATGGGAGTTGATCCTGGTACAAAAGGATTTTCCTTGTTTTTTAATTCCTCATATTTTGCTACTAAATCGAGAATTTGAATCCTGATTTCATCAAGGGACATATTTTACATTTTAAAAAAGTTATATATTAACTATGGACTACCAAGAAAAAATCTGAAGGTATTTTCAATTTAAGAATTAAAGTCTTAGGTTGGCTTCCAGAATATAATAAATTTCAAGCTTTACTTTTTCACAGACAAAGTACGACTATTTGAAGATAGAATGTTCTTCGATTTGTTTTAATGTTACTTCCTGCATATTCTGGTTATTTTTATAACACTTAAACCAGTTAACTGTTTTGTTGAGAGTTGTCTCTAAATCCCACTTAGAATGCCAATTCAATCTTTTTTTCGCCTTTGTACTGTCTAACTTAAGAACTTTAGTCTCGTGAAAAGAAGAATTGTCTTCTATCTCCCATGACGGACATCCTCCCCATAATTCAGCAGTTTTTTCTACAACCCATGACACAGGTTTACAGTCTACAGCATCTGAACCAAAATTCCAGCTATCAGAAAATTTGGATCCGCCACTCCAAAGGTTCTGAGCTAAAATCATATAACCTAGCAGGGGATCTAAAACATGTTGCCATGGACGAATAGCATCAGGAGAGCGAACAGCGAGAGTATTCTTAGCAAACCAAGCTCGCATGATATCGGAGACTATCCGGTTCTCCGACCAGTCACCGCCGCCAATAATGTTACCCGCCCGCACCGAAGCCAGAGCAACACCATGTTCTTTATATTTTTCTGGATTAAAAAATGAGTTTCGGTAGGCGCTGGTGATTAGTTCAGAGCATCCTTTACTACTACTATAAGGGTCAAAACCACCCAAGGGATCAATTTCTCGATACCCCAAGTTGCTCTCGCGATTATCGTAACATTTATCTGAAGTAACGTTGATGACAACCCTAACACCTTCTGATAACCGAACAGATTCAAATAAATTTGCAGTACCCATCACATTAGTAGAATAGGTTTCAAGAGGGTCGCTATAAGACCTTAAAACCAAAGGCTGGGCTGCTAAATGAAATATGATTTCCGGTTTATATTCGTTAACGACTGAAGCGATATGATCAAAATTTCTGATATCACCTTCAATAGAGGTAATCCCTTGAGAAACCTGAGCAACCTCAAACATTGAAGGAACTGTATGTGGCTTAAGAGCAAACCCAATTACTTCCGCTTGAAGCTTTTTTAGCCATATTGATAGCCAACTTCCCTTAAAGCCTGTATGCCCAGTTACCAAGACTTTTTTGTTTTTCCAAAATGAATCTTTTACCAAACCTTCCATGGCGCCTTTCCAGTTGCCCAGATTTCTCCTAAATCATGCTTATCCTTTAATGTATCCATTGATTTCCAAAAGCCTTTATGGGTATAAGCTGTCATATTAGATTCCTTAACCAAAGTTTCCATTGGACCTTGTTCCCAAATAGTGTCATCACTATCAATATAATCAAAAATTTTAGGAGATAGCACAAAAAAACCTGCATTAATCCACGTACTATCATCAGGAGGCTTCTCCTTAAAACTAGTTACATTAACGCCCTTAAGACCAAGCAGTCCATACTTTCCTCTAGGTTGAACTGTCGTAACCGTTGCTAAAACACCTTGCTTTTTATGAAAATCAACTAATTTTTGAATATTTATATCGGAAACCCCATCTCCATAAGTGAAACAAAAATCTTCAGCGCCAATAAAAGGCTGGGCGCGCTTTAGCCGTCCTCCAGTCTGCGTTTCTGTCCCAGTATCAATCAATGTCACATTCCAAGGTTCGACATCATTCCTATGACTTTGCATATGGTTATTTTTTATATCAAACGTAACATCTGACATATGCATATAATAATTTGCAAAATATTCCTTAATCATATACCCCTTGAAACCTAGGCAAATTACAAAATCATTAAAACCATAATATGAATAAGTTTTCATTATATGCCATAGGATGGGTTTTCCTCCAATTTCCACTAGAGGTTTAGGACGTGTTTCTGTTTCTTCACTTATCCTCGTACCAAGACCTCCAGCTAAAATCACAACCTTCATTAGTTACCTCCTATAATATGGGTGGAGTAGACTAAGGAGTTTCCTGTTTTTTCTATTTGATTCATAGTGAAAGGTATTTCCAAATCGCACACAAAAAATTATCAATTCTACTTTCTAGCCAGACTTTTAAAATTTTCCTGACAGAACAATTTAAATCTCCCAAAAAGAAAAACTATGCCAACTAAAAATCTTAGCCCCAAAACACCTATTACCAGCACAGGGTGTACTATAACGCGCCTCCACTTTCCTCTTTCTAAAAAAACACCTAGATTCCGGTAAACAAAACCAAACTGTTTTTTTATAACTGGATCGTTGCGCCCCCACTTCTTAAAGTAGTTGTTAAAAAAGCCAATGTAATATTTCTTTTTTTTGAGATACTGCTTGAGATTAAATTCAGACTCATTATGAAAAATAACATTTACTAGAGGTTCGTTGACGCCATTATCACAAACAATACCTTTTAGTTCCCAAGAATTATAGAGATCTATCGAACAACAGGGAGATAGTAACTTAATTTGTCCAAGTTGTTTAATTCTTTTGTCTAAATCCCAGTCTTCAAATCCAGTTATGGATTCGTCAAACCCTTTGCATTGAATAAATGTGGATCTCTTAAAAAATCGAGCTGCATCAATAACGGTTCCATCATAAAAAGAACGTTCAAATCGTCGAACCTGACTACCAAAATTTTTTCCTAAGATGATTTCAGGTATATATAAAGCCTTCCAAGGATTGTTCTGCATCGATTTAACACAGGCCTCAATCAATCCTGGGCCGAGAATCATGTCTGCATCCACGAACATGGCGTAGTCTGATCTGGAAACTTCCATAATACCAAAGTTTCTTTGTGCAGAACGCTCGGGTCCCTTATCAAAAACCTTGGTAGTATATTTTTTAGACAACTCAACCGTTTTGTCAGAAGAGCAGTTATCAACAACTATAACTTCAATTTTAGGATATTTTTGTTCCATAATGGAACGAAGGCAGCTCTCAATATTTTTTTCTTCATTCTTGGTTGTGACTACAATCGATACTAGAGGCAGTTCCACAGTCTTCATTCTCAGCCTTACCTTTTAACAGAATTAGAAGTGGTTACTAAACCAAATCGTGATGAAGTTAAAAAGTCGAGCAAAATTTTGTTTAATAATCAATTAGCCTTCCAAGAAAGTATCGTTACTTTCATTGAAAACAAAAAAAACAACTATCATTGATTATATAAATATGATTAGAAAAATTAAACAGCGAAACAACCAACACTAGGAGTAAATTTATAGTCTCTCTTCAACCTTCCCTTTTAGTGAAAATTAAGATGTGATTCGAAACTAATTTTCTCAGAATGTTATTGTAAAATAATCACCCATTTTTAACAATCAAAGGACTGGATATACATACAAATTGACCTTTAAGCCTGTGAACAATTCTGAAGAAAGAGTAGGTACAGACAAGCAAACCAAGGTCGTGAAAACGTCCAAAATTTGTGACTAAGTAGATACTAGCGTAATTGAAATATAGTTTTCATAGCCCATATCTTTTCTTGGAAACTAGGAACAATAGAATGGCGGCAATGTTGAAAAACTCACATTTTAGAAAAAATGCTGCCAATCTATTTCCCTCTGCAACTCTAGCGTCATAGGCTTTGGCACATTGTTTTATGATCGTTCTATTGTATATTTTCTTTAAACAGCCTAGCGTATTTAGAAAATCGGCCAGGTTTCTCACTCTAATCCATGCTCTGACTGAAGATATACATGTATAAGCTCCCATACAATGCGCTACTCTATTTCGAACATCACTTGCGTCATTTCCAATTTCAATTAAGTAAAACTGTAATTGTCTTAACGCAACAATGAAAGAAAAAAGATGAGACGCATCCCAATTCACCCCGAACGATGCCCGATTACTAAGGTCTATATTTGGTACGTGATACTTATATGTAGGTGTATCGACATACTCAATACTATTTGCATGCCGCATAAATCTGAAGACTAATTCAGCATCCTCATATATGTTCATACTTTCTTTAAATCGGATATTATTTTCGTGAAAAATGTTGGTCTTAAAGAGTTTTGCCCAACATGAAATAAATAAACGTTGTTTATTCGGAGTTGTAAGGTATCGAAAAAAATAATTTGTAATACTAGTTGAGTTAAAAACAGTAGATGCGCTCATATGTTTTATTAATTTGGCATTACCATTAGTGATAATACTAAAATCAAAACCATAAAAATCGCTTTCTAATCTGCCTTTATTTAGGTAGTCAGCAAGCTTTGGATCTAGCTCATCGTCAGCGTCTAGAAATAAGATGTAATTAGAAGAGAGATTTGAATCTATACCAAAATTTCTTGACCTAGAAACACCGCCACGTTCTGAAAATTGCTTTAGGGATATAAAGGAGTACTTATCAATACAATCTAATTCAATCTTTATCGTATTGTCAGTTGATGCATCATCAACAATCAAAATTGTTGTATCCCATCCTTCTAACTTGTTCTTTACGAGAAGCGCAGATTCGACAGATCGCTTTATAGTCAGTTCATCATTAGAGGAAGTGATTACTACCGCTAAACGCATACGCTCTTATAAATATCAGAGTTCATGTGTAAGAGAATTTCTTGTAGGGGATTGGTTGTTCAGTTTGAATTCCAGCAATAATTTCCGGTGCATCATATGACCTCCCATTACAGTAATCGCAGGCAGGTTGAAATTCTCGGGCATACAAAAAATTAGAAATTTCAGAGGAATCATCCGTGACTGAGATCGAATTTTTGCTATCCTCAGGAATAGCTCTTAGTCTTTCAGCATTTGCTATAAATGGACAGCGATAAAGTTTCCCTGACATTAATGTATACAAATTCTTACCGCAACATTTATCAAATACTTCTTGATTCTCTGCAGGAGTCCTTGAATGTTTACCAATTTTCGCACTGTCAGTCCAATTTTCCGGTGGCACAGCCCTGTAAGCCACACTCATCTCATCTAGAACCTGTTTAACTGTTCCAGTATTTCTTGAAAGATTCCCATAATCTGTAATAAAAAATACTAATTTTTGATTATCAAAACCTGACATCTGAGCTGCTTTTAATGGAATTGTGGCATTAGTATAAACAACTACTTTGGAAATCTTCTTGTTGGCTATGAAATACCTAATTATCGTGTAGATATCTTTATTCATAAATGGCTCACCGCCAATTAATCTTATTTCGTAGATATGATCTACTCTTTCTAATAATGCGGAGAAATCTCTAAGGACTTCTTCTAAGCTTACATCCTTAGGTGACTCGTAGTACTGCATCAAATTTGAACAGTCGACACATTTTAATGAGCATCTCTCAGAAATAACAATATCCATGCTTCTGACAAATTTTGTGTCATTTGTTAGAAAACTTTTATGACATGACTCAACTGCTTTTAAAGCATACTCAACAAAGCTTGGAGTTTTTCCATCAATGTCATTTTTTGCGATTTGATTATCAAGATACTCGCCTAAACAATAGATGCTTGCATTTGGAAATTGTGATTTAAGATTAGGTAGAATTTCATGAATATCCATAGCAGCAACCACAAAATTTATATTTTTTGTTGGAGATAAATCTTGAGGGTTTACAACTTTATGGTTGTTAAATTCAAATCCTTTTTTCTTTTCATCCGTGTCAACAAAGCCATTTATCTTGCAGGTTAATTCAGTAGAGAGCCATTTACCTGCTAGGCTATAACCATAAATGTAACAAGATTCTAAATTTAGATGTTTTAGCATGAACCAAGCCTATAAATATTTTTGGATAGGATATCACATACTATTCATAATTTGGGAGATATAAGGCACCTTTTTTAATGCCTCGACCCTTACCAATCAATGATTTAATCCTAGGGCTAAGGTTTTCCTGTAGTTGCTTTGGTACAACTACTAAATGTTCTTCCTCGCCACATATTTCCTTAAAATAACTTGCGCCATAACTAATTACTATGGCGCTTCTTTCACTAGAACTATTATTTTTTGTACTTTTGTGCCATAAATTCCCATCCCATATTAGCAAAGATCCTGCCTTAGCATTAATATGCATGCCTTTGCACTGATTGACATCATCTGGAGTGGGTTTTTTTAATAGTTTGTGTGATCTGGGAACAACGTATGTTGTTCCATTGTCTTTAGTAAAATCGCATAAAGGTATGACTATAACTAAGCGCATTGGCCAATTGTCAGGGATTGGTTCTGGCACAGCATTATCAATATGCAGAGGCATATCTTCCCCGCCTGGAGGAATAATATGAGCGGCCATACTACTCAAGCCATACTTTTCATGGAATGTTGGTCTATGGTAATAAGCATCTAAGAACCGCTCAATCCAAATACTTTCTAAAATTTCCCTAAAAACAATATGCTTGGAGAGTAAATTGTAAATTCTTTGATTTCTACCTTCTTTACCGTAAACATAGGCGTTATCTGTTTCAAGTTCCTTCTTTGCTATTTGTGACAAAACTCTCGAAAGATTTTCTACCATATCTTTTTTAACAAAATTTTCTACTACAACATAACCATTATCATTAAGGAAATCCAAGGTCATCGTTTTAACTGCTTGCAAGTTAAATACGTCTCGTTTAACCTCGTTATCCGAATGATAAACGGCAACTTTGTTGACAATGTCCATCATAATTTGTTGCCCTAATTCAATGTCAGGATAGTCTTTAACATTAATTAGTAGTTTTTGGTCGAACTTAAACCTTGGTACATGAGTGGTTTTAGTGCAATTTAATTCCAGGTTTCCTTCTTTACCAAATTTTACTTGTATTTTTTGATTGCCGAGGTTTGCTAAAGTTTCTAGTAACTCGTTAAATTCTGGTAGCTTGCTTATACCCAAAGACTGGCTTAGATAATGGTTAGAATAAAATTGTTCTGTAGAGTTAATATCATTAGTTAAGTAATAGATTCCAAATAAAGCAATAAAGTTTTGATTGGTATTTCTGAAATATGGTTGTAGGCGATTAAGCGTAAGATATGTTTTCATAAAAATAGTTATCGGAATCAAATCTCTGTCGAACTTTATCGTACAATGCATAAACCGATAATACGGATATTCATAAAATGACCGTTTTATCGATTCATGTTATCCTGTTTCTCCTCAACTCATCCTCTGCAAGGAATGGGGACATATCCTCTAATGGCGGGGATACAATTGTTCCATCAGGCATTTGCTTTGAAGATAGTTTTGGAGCAAACACCTGATCTTTGTCTAACATTACTTCGCAAATTACCGGGCCTTCTGTGGCCAACGTACTACGAATTGTTTTGCTCATTTCATCATGCCCAGAACACTTGCGGTATGGAATGCTAAAAGCATTACTAATTTTTTCAAAATCAGGAAAGGTTAAACCAGACTCTGGGCTAGCACCCACCTCTATACCACCAAAGAAATTTTTATGTGTTTGAGATATGGAATTATATCCATTGTTATTTAATATAAATACCTTAATGGGCAATTCATTTCCAGCAATAACTTGCAATTCCTGTAGATTCATCATAATACTTCCGTCCCCAGCCAAGCAAACAATAGACCTACCGTCAGAACCCTTACATGCACCTATAGCGGCAGGCAGCTCGTATCCCATTGAGGCACATCCGGAATTAGTCCAAAGACGTTGTTTGTTTTTCAATTCCGCCACCTGAAAACTGATCACGCAAGCTGATCCATTTGATGTAACAACTATAGCCTCGTTATCCAACTCTCTGAACAGAGTATCCATAAAACAATACGGATTGATCTCCTCATTTACCCAATACTCTGGCAGCACCACAGGGTAACTTTTTTGTCGATCTTTACACCAATTTAGCCACTCCCTATGAGCAGGGGTAGCACCCATATACTTGCGTGCAATTAAAATAGGCAGCAAACTCTTAAGGTCAGCATGAATAGGCATGTGGGGTTCAACTGTTGATTTTTTCAACTCCTGCTCATCAATATCTATCCAGATTTTATAGGCCTGAGTGGCAAAAGATTTCCAATTGTAGCTTACCTGTCGTATATTCAAACGACTTCCAAGTATCAACAGTAGATCAGAGTTTTGCACGGTAAAGTTGCCTGCACGATCACCCACAGAACCAGGCCGACCTATATAGCACGGGTGATCGTTCCATATTACGTCGTGCGCATTCCATCCAGTTACGACCGGTAACTCTAAACGATCTACTAGGCGTATAAAATCATCATGTTTACTACTTAGGCGTACTCCACTCCCAGCAAATACGACTGGACGTTTTGCCTGCTGTAGCTTTTCTAAAATCTCGTCACTCACCCTTACCAGGTCACTAGTTTCCCAAGGAACATCATATTCTGTTGCATCAAACCCAAGTAAATTATCTATTTCAATATTTGCGCCTTGTATATCTAATGGAATATCAATCCAACATGGTCCTGGTCGACCAGTGACAGCTAAGTAAAATGCTTTTTCCAGATGATAACGAATAGTTTCTGGATCAGTGACCATAATAGAGTATTTGGTTATTGGAGCTACCATTCTCTCAATATCAATCTCCTGATCACCTAACTGGCGGAGAGGTAGTCCAGTACTATGAACTGTTGTCTCGTATTTCACCTGTCCTGAAATAACCACCATTCCAATAGAATCCGTCCAAGCACCATAGATACCTGTGATCGCATTGGTTCCTCCCGGCCCGGTAGTAACGTTTACTAGCGCAATACGGTTGGTCAATCGGTAGTAGGACTCGGCAGCCATAGCAGCGGCCTGTTCATGATGGTTAAAAATACATTCCAGGGCCTGATACTGGCCCAGAGATTGGTTGAGGTGCATCGAACCACCTCCTGTAACCATAAAGACATGGCGCACTCCCAATTCAGACACTTTTTGCGCAACATAATTAGACAGTTTCATCTTCATATTTTTATAACCTGATATCTCGCATTACGCCCTATTGGCAAATGAATTAGTAATTCTTATCCTCGAATCAAAAAGTTATCTTTTAATTTATATATTTCAAAAGAACGACTAAAAGAGCGAATAGTCTTCACTACCTCATCTGGATAAAGCCCTGGAACCATCACGATGACAATATCCACATCAGAGTTTTCTAATTTTTTAGGTGAAACAATTTCAGTATGCATTACCGGGCTATATTTCCCCTGTTTAAAATCGGCCGAATCAACAATAAATGAAATATTGGTAATTTTTGCAAGGGTGAGTAATGCTAAAGTTCTGTGTCCTGCCCCCCATATCGCCACCTTCTTTCCTACAGAACTTTGTTGATCAATAAAATGACTTAGGCTATCCGCCAACTCCTCCACACCTTCAACCCCAGGTATAGGGGCGATAATTCTTTTTCGCACTATCAGCGCAATATCATTCTCATTATTAATGGTTTTACTACTTAACAACTCAAATCCATTTACCTCAAAAGCAGACCTCATTGTTTCTTCGGTGAAATAGATTAAATGATCAGCAACAAACTCATACAGCGCATTAGTTTTTAAAAGATAATTGACATTTGGCGCTGTCACATAACCCACCGCTCCCACTTTAGTGATTCTTGCGAGAGAGCGAATAAATGCCTTGGTATCAGGTTGATGCTCAATATAGTTAAGAGAAATAAAGGAATCAAATCTCTCATTATACTCTTCATCCAAATCATTCAAATATCCCTGAATCATTTCTCGCCCATTCTGCCGTGCAAAGATTACCGACTCCACTGAATTTTCAAGGCCTATAGCTTTAAGTCCAGCATCTGCTAAGATACCAAGCATCGCACCCTTTCCACTTCCAACCTCTATTGCATTTTTTCCGCGTAACCCAAAGCGATCTACAAACTTAGATATCTCACTCAATCGTGCCTTTCTTGCTTCCGCCGAAAAAGAAGCCGCAGTAATCACTTCCTTATAATAGGAGACTGGCGCACTACCAAGCTGCAATAAATTACATTCTAAACAGCGGTAAACCTCCATAACAATACCAGTATCAGTTGCAAATTCATGTGGCTCAGGGTAGTACTGCGCAGCACATGGAAATGGGGTCATGGACAAAACCGGTGTGAGACTCGCCATGCTATGGCACAACCTGCACTTTTTGTTTTTTAGCTGTTGAAGGATTGGTTTAGACACTAATTAATGATCTCTGTTAATCAGATTGCTTTATAGATAGCTAGTGGGCAAGATATCAAACAACCATCATACTTACCAAATTAACCTGCATATATTAAGAATACCTTGGGTAGTTGTTTAGCGCATACAAATACCAATAATGACAACTTTACTATTGGCTTAAGAAGCTTCATTCGGCTTGCAAGTAACAATTGTAATTTTTTAAATAGACTATCGATAAAAATTGAAAAGTGGGTTCTTGTTCACACCATCCAGAATTAATAATTCACCTTCAACAGCATCAATTTGGTTCAATATGTTTTCGGTAAACCTCATGCCACGGCAGTAAGTCATCCGGACAGTTTTCGTGCCACATAAGATAACCCGGCTGATTTATTTTCCGGTCATGATTATTGATTTGGTATTCCCTACCTACAGTACAAGCGTACAAAAGTGAAATAAAATGAGCTCTATTCTTCTTCTGATCTGCAATAAATTCGCAAACGGTAATGGGGGATGGATTACTATCTACAATGGAACCAATCTCATTTATAGCAACTTCATCTATACGATCTTTTATACGCTCCTTGTAACGAATTATTCCACCAGGTACGTGCCATCCTTTACCACTATGGTCGTCATCTCGCCAAGACAATAACACTCTCTGGTTAGCATCCTTGACTAATAGGTCAACGTTGATTAAAGGGGTTGTTCTACTGATAAAGTAAAAAATTGGATCAGGCAACCCCTGGTTAGGATCAGGTATTGCCTTACCGAGGGTATTAACTGCCTGATTAATGGAATAATCGATAACTTCTTTATTTTTATCCATCATATATATCTTTTGCTGCTGCAATCTTAGCCCATTGATCACGGTTGAAACCCATATTATATGCAGGCAAACCATAAGACATACATTTATCACACAACACTACCTGATTTTTTTTTCTATTAATATCATCTATTGAGTTTTCCAAGTAATTATCAGTAAGCATAGCCTCTGTATTTCTATTAAATACAGTACAACAGACCGGCATAGTCAAATCCCAATTGATATTTATCTGGTTATCTCGAAACGGGCACCCTTCCATATTTATGCCAGATGACGCAGATATACCCTCATCGATATCAACAAGTAGTTTTTGGCGGAGCCCATCTAATTGCGGGTTTGGTTCTCCTTCACAGTGACCAATGACACGCTCCAGAGGCATTACTAGTGCATAAGTTGTAGAAAGAGAAAAGTTTAACTCTTCACAAAGTTCCTCCATTTTCTTAAGATTTTTCCCAGAGTTATAAGCATATAAGTGATAGTTCACATCCACAAAGGTTCTCGCATGATACTTATCGATTAAATAACGCAGCCTGTAGAGATTGGACTTAACTAAATTGATATCCCCACCTGCATGACCTTGATTGTAAACATCGGGGTAGTAACCGGAAAGAGAAACTTTTAAGTATTCAGGCCCAGCTTGAATCATTTTTCTAAGATATTTTTCTTCCTTGATAGAGAGGTTGCTGGAGACTGCAGCGGCGATGCCCTTTTGATGTAAGTAGTCGATCATTTTGCCAAGGTCTGGATGTAATAGAGGTTCCCCCCAGCTATACAGACTAAAATGTGAAACAATGTTAGCCTCATTACACGCCTTATCCACAACCTGAGTAAAATTTTGGTAGGGCATTAACCCTAGCGGGCTCTCCATCCCATCACTACCATGAGCGCAAGTTGGGCACTTCAGGTTACAGGTACCTACCACATCAACAGTATAAAAATCTGTGCAGTATTCCGAGTAGACAATATAGTCACTCTCGACAGCTCCTAGATCGCTAAGAATTTCAATAACCTCATGCTCTTTTAAAGCCACAGCTATCACAATAATCAGGTCTTTGTGTTGCTGTCTAAGTTCTGTTAATTTTTCAGGATTATAGACTGGCACTTCATTGACTTTTTTCCCTCGAAAGGCTGGATCAGAATCGATAAAAGCAGTGATACCTCGATGACCGTTTGCTTTAAGATAACGGGCAAACCCTATCCCTGTCATTCGAGCCCCCCATACGACAACAGGCTTACCCAAAAGCTTCTCTAAAAGAATACCTGATAATTTACTCACCATACCCTTAGCTTTTCTTCTCAATAAGTTGGCTGTGACAAAACTCACTAATATCAACAGAATCCTGAAACCACTTGTGTAATTCACTAATTGACTTTTTCATATCAGTAAACTCAAATGAACCAAACTCATCAATAAAACGCGAATTGTCTCCAGAATACTCCGGCTTCATCCCTTCTTTTCCGACGACTATGCCCTTGCTGGGGTCTCCGTGCACCTCACGTATTAATTCTGCCAACTCTAAAAACTCATAGGGTTGGCTGGTGCAAATATTATAATTACGATGACGTGGATCTTTAATCAAAAACAGTTCTAGTATTCGAATAAAGTCATTTACATAAAGATAGTCAAACCGCATGTTCATATTTAGAGAAAAGTCCAACCCACACAGCCCTTTGCATATATTATTAGTGATAAAGCGACGAGTAAAATCCTCGTACTTACCATAAATCCCAAATACTCTTAAGTTGACTGCGGGTTTTTTTGATTGTTCAATATCATTAGCCACAATAAACTTCGAAAGCCCATAAGTGTCTGCGGGAATATGAGTGCGAAAAAATTCCTCAGACATCATCGGATGATAATTACGCATATCATATTCTGCTCCTGAACCAATGGTAATCAGCTTTCCATATAGACTACTACAGCGTTCGACATTGAAGTACATCTGTAGATTATCTTCTACTGCCTGAATATTGACTGCACTATGCACTACCACGTCGGGGAGCAGCACTTCAAGGTACTGCTGAACCTTCATGGTATCTAGCAAGTTAAGTTGCTTTCTGCCAGGGGAAGACACCTCATAGTCATTATTTGTTGAGAGGTGCTCCACAATATTTTTACCAATAAACCCATTACCACCTAGAACCAACAACTTAATTTTATTCACTTCTCCCTCATTCACTATTCACAAGTGAGCCTGGAGTTATATTAATATCCAAAAGAAAGGCGACTTATTAAAATAAAAATATGCCGGCTAACCAGAACTCAATGGTTGACAGTCAAATAACTTATTACTAAGGAATCCAGCAGTTAGGACCAACTCTTTCGCTATCTGTGGTTGATAGGGCCTCAAACACCTGTTCTTTATGGTCATCAAGATCTTCCTCAACACAGACCATCGGGGCAGAACAATTATTACAAAAATTAATTTTGTCTCTCTCACCTCTAGTCATAGCAATCCTCAACTGCCGCAAAGAGTCACCATCCCAAATCTCTTTAACACTCTTCTCCTCTGCATTTCCTATAGTAACCTTTTTAGGCCAGTCAAGAGTACAGGGACTAGTACTTCCATCCCAATTGAAGTGGAGATACATAAACACAAAAGGACAAATGTCCTTACAACTTTTAATCTTTTGTCCATACATTCCTGTATCCTCAACTTTGTTCTGCTTTTCCAACTGTGTCTCAGCCCACTGCGGCACGACTTTCTCAATAAAAATCTCGTCACAAATATTTCCATAGGTTTTATAAAAGTGGTCTCTTTCTTCTTCACTGAGAATAAAAAGCTGCGTATCCTCTTGATCAAGCGAACTAGTTTGATCAGCAATCTTGACATAGATCTTACAACTGCCACGTATCTCATAAAGATGCGCAATATTTTTAACCATCTCTTCCACATCCACATCAACACCAGCAACCTGCATATACCGCTCAGCAGTCAACCCCTCAAGAGAGATGTTAATACGGTCTAGGCCAGACTGGATCATAGCATTATTCAGCTCAGTAGAAAGCTTGGAGCCGTTAGTGAAAAGTTCAATAATATCTGCTACCCCACTTTGTTTAGCATACGCAATCATCTTAGGAAGATCCTTATGTAGTGTCGGTTCTCCGTGATTACCAATCTTTATTTTTTTTATGGTATCTGGAAATTCCCTAAGATCATCAACGATTTTATTAAATAGCTCAATCGGCATCATGCCCCGCTTTAGGTTGGCTTCTTTCATCGCAATGTGATCAGCCTGAAAACAGAAACTACACTTATAGTTACAGACACTACAAATATCAATGTGCGCAGACAATGGAGTTTCTAGTGGGATTTGTTGTTCTAAAGGAACTTTAGGAGCCGAATATATCCTAGGCTGGATAATGGCTGACAGTTCAGATTCTTTCATATTTTCAACCTCTATAATTATATAGCCTTCAAACCATTCTGTCTTTACCCTACCAAACCAATAAAACAGTAGTTTGGATATTAAATTATAAATCGAATTATGCGACTCAGCAATTAAGCGTCAAAAATTGCCACAGTCAAGAATATTTTAGATAGGAAAATAGTTCTTTGGCATCGTGTACGCACTTTACATCATCATCTATTTTCCCATAACCATAAGAACAATAAACAAAATCAAGACCATTACTCAACGCCGATTTATAATCATCTAGCGAGTCACCTGCTACCGTACCTCGAGACCCCACATTCTTAAATATTATTTCTTCAACGATATCCTTTTTTTCCTTGTATTTTCCAATATTGGTAGCGTAAACACTAGAAAAAAAAGATCTGATCCCAAGGTTGTCCAATATGGTCAATGATACTTTCTTGGGCTTATTTGTTGAAATGTACAACCTCTTAGATGAACTTAAATCTTTCAGCCCATTATAAACACCCGGAAAAAGCTTTGTTTTCAACATGCCTATCTCATCGTAATGCAGTCTAAACTCTTTGGATAAAAGTGCAATAACATTCTTATTTTTAATAAAATCTCCCAATAATTTAACAATGGGGGGACCAATACGAGCAGTTTTAATAAACGAAAGATACTCAGGCGCATATATGCTAGTAACATGCTTAAGTGAGAACAAAATACCATCACTGCTATCCAGCAATGTGCCATCAAGATCAAATATTATAATATCACTCTTCACTTTGAATCATTTTTTTGGGAGAAATTTGACAATACATTGAATGAAGGACACATAGATCCATTACTCAACTCAAACATCAGAAGTTAACATGACTTATGCTTGCTTAAGCCTAGCCTCAAGCATAGCAATCCTCTTTTCATCTTCTTTCTTAACCCCAGAGTAATATCTCCTCTTACTTACTAACCATAGCAGCTCAAATTCTACTGCTTTCAATATTGTTTTTTTGCCATACGAAATAGACTCTGCTGGAAAAACAACTTTCCGTGTTTCGTACTTGTCTATTAAGCCATCGGCGTGCATTGCACTGATTATTGGAAGCGCATCTATATCAATGCCTCCACCTATAGTTGTATTTAGCCCAACCTTTTTAGCCTTAGAAAAAATACTTTTACATATGTTTTTCACATCTTCTGATATGTTGATTTGTGATCTATCAAGCCCCATTGATCCAATAAGGTCAACTCTCCCTACCGTAACCCCTTCCAAAACATTAATATCGGGAAGCGTCAGCATATCATCAAAATTATTACATGCAGTCTCCGTTTCTATATTTACGGAAAACCCAATATCTTTAGCATTATCTTCAGCTACATAATTGGCAATCATATTTACAAATTTAGATAATGCGTATTTAGTTTCTGCCATAGGAGCCACAATATCACTTACGCCTATTGCCAAAGCGTTATAAACATCAGTAACCGCCTCTACTCCACCTATTTTCATAACTATCTGAATGCCAGCGTTACTGGCAACATCTTTTAGTCGCATCATTTCTTCAATACGACTTCCTTCTGCTTCAAACTCTGCCTTTACCTTATTTACACCATAATTTTCTCGAAGTTCCTTAAGAACTTCAAGCATCTGCTTTTCAAGAATATTCACTATTTTAAGAGTGGAGCTGAGGGGGATCGAACCCCTGACCTCTTGAATGCCATTCAAGCGCGCTCCCAGCTGCGCCACAGCCCCCAAAAGAAAGTTTTATTATTGCGTTTTATTAGTAACGCGTAATTAAGCGTTGTATAATAACATAATACCTTGTCTATCAAGAACAAGTTTTCCCTCCTTTTACAGCTCTTGCCTTGTCAAGGTTTCACTATATAATACCTTGAAGGCCTTTTATTTTTCCCTTTACTTGCTCAGAGGCAAGCATGAAGTTTCCTTTCTCCAAATCTGTTAAATACTATGCTTAAAAGACTGCAACGGCGTATTAGAAATATTTTCATCACGGGCCTTCTAATCACTCTGCCTATCGCATTAACTTATTTCATTTTACAGTTTCTTTTTAAAAATCTAGATACATTATCCCCGGTTTTCACAAAAATTTTGATCGATATGGGTGCCCCCATTCCCGAGGGATATCGGATTCCCGCCCTAGGATTGGTCATCACATTACTTATCGTTCTTGTTGTCGGGTGGTTCACGACAAACTTTTTTGGCAAACGATTGATCAATTTGAGCGAGAGTCTTGTCGAAAAAATTCCTTTTGTTCGAAAAATCTATAAGGGGTCCAAACAAGTGGTGCAATCGATCGCTCATGCTGATACCAGTGCATTTCGCAAAGTAGTTTTACTTGAGTTTCCGCGCCGAGGAATGCTCGCTATAGGTTTTGTCACTGGAGCAGCGCGTGGCGAAGTTCAGGAGTACACCCGTGAAGACGTGCTCAATGTTTTTGTGCCCACTATGCCTAATCCCACCTCCGGTTTCCTTGTCTTCGCTCCTCCCGAGGACCTCACCGAAATTGATATGTCCATCGAAGATGGTATCAAATACGTTGTCTCGGGGGGAATAGTGGATACTGAGGGGCTGAAACTCACCGATGTAAAGGATATCAAGATTGAGCCACCTAAGTGATTTATCCCTTAATATTCTCTACCTGGACAATCATTTAATTGCAGTTTGCAAACCGTCAGGCATTCTTACGCAAGCAGATGACTCCGGGTCCGAGTCGTTAATGGACCAAGTAAAAAAATGGATCCAAACTGAATTCCACAAGCCTGGCAATGTATTTCTTGGTTTGATTCACAGGCTTGACCGAAATGTATCTGGTGTGGTTTTGTTTGCACGTACCTCAAAAGGCGCATCACGTTTATGCAAACAGTTTCGCGAGAAAACCACGCAAAAAATCTATCGCGTTATCGTAGAAGGAAAACCGAATCCCAAACAAAAAACACTTTCTCACCATTTACGGAAAGAAAGATCTCTCAAGTCCACAGTTTTTCAACGATCAGGAAAAGATACACAACACGCGGAATTGGAATATAAAACATTAGAAAACTATCCAGACTCCAGTCTTCTCGAAGTAAAACTATATACAGGAAGGTTTCACCAAATACGTGCTCAACTTGCCTTCATAGGCCATTCTATTTCTGGAGACAAAAAATACGGTGCTGCCACAACCTTGCCCGACAAACAAATCGCTCTATATGCGCATCGACTAATTTTCGAACACCCGATCAGCAAAGAAGAAGTTTGTGTGGAATCTCCACCTCCCACCTACTGGCCGATAAGATAAAGAAGGATATATTTTTTAGGAAGAAGTAGGTAATGAACCCGAATTTGACTGCAACGAATCTTTAACCAGATCATCTTTCGCAGTATGGAAAGTTATGTCGATAGCAAGGGATATAAGAACTGGCACCAGAAATAGAGTAAAAATATCGTATATACAAATTGATTTACAATACTAGTAAATTGTAGTAATCTCCTATCGTTAAAATCATGGTGCCTGTATAGGATTAATATTATCCTGGAAAAAGATACAGACGTCTTGTAAACAGCATACAATTACAAGAAAAAAAATGGTACGAGTTCTGTGTTAGCAGACTTGAATACTTAGAGCAAATGTTCCTTTTAGGCTCTTCCAATTCATGGGATTTTGTATAAGTTTATAGTGAATAATCAAGTTGCTACCTACCCTAAGTGCCTCATATGTTCAGGTCAATTTTCGCATTTCACATCTTTTCACGATGTTCTGTTTGGTTTAGTTAAAAATAATTTTGATATTTATAAGTGCAGTGGCTGTAAATTACTTAAAATACTTCCTGAGCCTAGCTTAGAAGACATAAAAAGTTTTTATCCAGAACATTATTATTCTCATCAAAATGCTGAATCGAGCAAAGAATACAAATCTTTTATATGGCATTTTTACAATAAGCTGCAAGTTGCCATACTTGAGCGGCACTACAAGAAAAAATCCTCCACTGGATTCTTTTTCAGAAAACTCTCTTGGTTCTTTAAAAATTCATTGCTATGTGTGCCCTTGGAAAAACCGAAGCACGGCGGATTATTATTAGACATAGGGTCTGGATCAGGCCATTGGATTGAAGAGCTTTCAAAGTATGACTGGAACTGCAAGGGCATTGACATTATCGGGAAAAAATCGGAAAACAATATAATTGGCGATTTTTTAAAAATGCCGTTTGAAAAACAATTCGAATTTATAAGAATTCATGGCGTTATTGAACACGTCAAAGATCCAGACAAGTATATTAAAAAAATAAGTCAACTACTGGAAAAAAATGGGGAATTTCATATTTCAACTCCCAACAGTAGTTGCTTAAGCTCCAAGATTTTTAAAAAATACTGGATCGGACTAGAGATCCCTCGTCACCTACAAGTGTTCAATAAGCAAAACTTGAGCCAACTGTTGAAAAAAAATGGGCTAGAAGTGATAAAAACAACATCAGAACTTTCTTCCAGTAGTATTCTTGCTTGCATATATATTTTCTTGAAATATAAATTGAAAATTCCCATTTTTACGGGTTCTATAGGCACTTCTTCAGCGAATTCGACCCTGTTTTTCTTTTTAACTATCATTTTATTGCCGTTAGATTATTTACTGCAATGGTTAAACCAATCCGCAAACATGGTTATTGTCGCCAGAAAAAAATAACGCATTGTCATTAATTAACTTTCCCGCTAAATATTGTGGCACCTATTGCCAGGTCAACTTAATTTAATAAAAAGGGTATATTTTTTAGGAAGAAGTAGACAAGAAACCCGATTTTGACTGCAACGAATCTTTAACCAGATCATCTTTTGTAGTATGGAAACCCATGTCGATGGCAAGGGATATAAGAACTGGAACGAGAAATAGAGTAAAAATAGTCGAGATACTCAATCCACCAATCAATGCTGTTCCCATACCGCGATACAGTTCTGTTCCAGCACC
>Ga0114932_10000298_pt1 | contig 59264 bp, 90 predicted proteins | sample 2SBtaG_2_FD_87286 | JGI IMG/M metagenome (GOLD analysis project Ga0114932, IMG submission 87286) | Deep subsurface microbial communities from Kolumbo volcano to uncover new lineages of life (NeLLi) - 2SBTROV12_ACTIVE470 metaG | ecosystem: Environmental > Aquatic > Marine > Volcanic ...
ATTAAAATTAATTCATCTTTTATACCAAACCTCCGACCTAGACATATTGTTTATGTTCAGAAAGAAGGATATCGTAGATTCGCCGATGTTGACATTCGGAAAGTAAGCAAATGAACCATTTTAAGAAAGGCAACCTAGTTGTAATAGTTGAAGAAGTCGCTGGAGAAGGGACTTCTATAAACAAAGGTGATTTAGGTATCTATATCGGAAAGGTTAGTAAAAGCCTTCATAGAGTTTATCTGCTTAAAGGTAAGATATTTGTAAGTTTTTTTGAAAATGAGTTTATGAAGGCAAACAAATGACCAGTACCTTCAAAAAAGGTGAATTGGTGAAGTTGAGCCCAGAAGCTGGGTATTTTGCAATGATTGACGAATATCAAGATTTAGATTTAATAAATGATTTAGGCGTCTATATTAAAGCGCATGCATTGAAATGGACAAAAAAACCCTTCGTTCGCCACGATATTTATATGATAAGAGTGGGAAGAATTGTAACGCTCTATGAGAAAGAATTCGAGCCAATAAGCAAATGAACATTGATATTAAAAAAGGTGATTTAGTCGAATTGAGTGAAGTATCCTATCTGAGGAACGTTGAAGGACTTGAAATCTTAGAACTTGGCGATGTAGGCGTTTACATTAGTCAGGTTTCTGAGACGCCATTCTCTGGTATGACACCGCAAACAACACGGCACATTATCCATATTTTAAGGGTGAAAAAAGCTATAGTGCTCTTTTATCACGAATTCGAGAAAGTATTGAAAAAATGATCACTGCTAAGTTCAAAAGAGGCGATTTAATTACCATTAATCATAGCAATCTTATGGCTATTTACATTAGGGATATTTCTTCTAATGATGATATCTACATCAATGCTCAAGCCCGACACTTAGTTTATATAATAAGATCGAAAAATCGTGGTGGTGAGGCGCTGATGTCTATTACAAATATCAAGAAGGTATTTGTAAATGATTGAACCACCTTATAAGCTGCGTCGAGGGGATTTGATAGAGTTAAGCAATTTTTCTTATAAAACCGTTTATGAAGGTAATCTGTGCATCTATATTGGATTGAATAAATCTAGACTTTCTCACAAAATATACAATATGAAGAGAAAAAAATTCTGTCATTTTAATATTAAATTTATCAAGAAGGTCCAATGTTGAAAGAAGATTATCAAAAGGGTGATTTGGTTAAGGTAGCCAATTTCTTTACCGCGTCTGAAAGAACGGCGGCAGGCTTGGCTGATATAGAATACGACTTGTGCATCTATATTAGGCAAGGTCGTTTTGTAAACATCCACTATCTTTACAATATAAGAAAAAAGAAGTTCTTAGATTATCTCTCAAAAAGTATCAAAAAAAAATAGAAAGAAGGTGGCAAATGAACAAGCCTGAACTCAAGTTTAAGAAGGGTGACTTGATTAGGGTAATAAGATTTAGCATCCCTTCAGCAATAACAGATAAACCGCTTGTGGACTTTCCACTTAATGATGATTTGTGCATTTATATATGCTTGGATCCCAACAATGAAATGAGTGAAGGCGCGTTCGTGCTGCACAAAGTTTATAATCTCAGATTGAAAAAAGAATTTTATCATTATTCAAACGTGTTAGAGAGCGTATCAAATAAACCCGCTTTCAAACTTTCATAAAGCCTTAAAGGATAAAACAAGATGACATCAACTTTTAAGAAAGGCGACTTGGTAAGAGTAGTAACCAATATACCAGGTTCTGGCATTTGTGAAAGATTGGGGATTTATTTAGGTTACGAGTCAAAACATCAACTTTTTTATCCTCATTGTGTATTTGTAATGCAAACAGGCAAAAAAAGCAAAAATAATAAATATGAAGTTTTTAGAAGTTGTGAGGTTAGAAAGGTTTGAACCAATCAATGAAAATTTTTGAAAAAGGCATTTTGGTGCAAACTGTTCATTCGGACTATTATTCAAAGAATAGTCCAGCTGGTCGTTTGGGTGTTTTGTTAAAATTTATTGGAGAACCTAGCCCGATAACTGGTTTAAAAGGCAGAAGGTTGTGGCAAGTTTGGTGGCAAGGTACTGACGATGTGTGCCTTGTAGATGAGCGATATATTAAAAATATGTTTCACACTTCGATACGCGATTGTAAATTTTAATGCTAAAACAAAATTATAGAAAAGGCGAGCTTCTTTACATTAAGAATGAGGATCGACTACCTATTTCATTGAAAAATTGTCAAGGAAAAATGGGAATCTTCCTTTTTGAAGAGCGTAAGGCAGAAAAAATTGGTCGTTATGAAGTTTATGTCTTAGGTGTGGGAAAAAGGTGGTTTGCATCGTTCGAGATAGAGCCTTTTGCTCCAAGTTTGCACCGAGAGGCACCAACAGAGCTTGATGGGACGAACGATGTTTAAAAAAGGTGACTTAGTTGCGCTTGAACATTGCAAAGATCCCAAGTGTTGCGATAAGAAAACATCTTACTTGTGTGGTTGTTTAGACGTTGAATGTTTCAAAAAAGGTCACTTATTGATTGTTCTGAAGAAAGCGAATACTGCATATATACCCCCACCAATCAATCAAATCAAATATAGAGAAGGTGAATGGGATAGATATGAACTCTATGACCTTAATCGGTATTGGAAATCAAGAAAAAAAACTACATTTTACAGTATACATTTAAAATTGGTCAATAGAAATGAGGTCTAAAGTGTCGGCATTATCAGGTGGAAGAGTATCTTATAACGTTCCTCAAGAGCATAAAAGAGGTGATCTGGTCTTAACGACAAACTCATTTAGTCGAGATAAAAAGTGGTATGGGATAGTATTGAATTGTAGAGCTTATATGGGCACTCAGTACCGACTTTACGATTTGTTGGTCTTAAGTTTAAATAATAGAAATGTAAAAGTCTTGGTTAGAAATACAGAAATAGAGAAAGCTTCAAAGAAAGGAAACAATAGTGTTTGATTTTATTGTTAATATATTCTCAAAAAAAGAAAACCAACATCCGCAAGATATATTAAATGCAAAGATGTTTGAAAACTACCCAGGTTTAAAAATGAAGTTCCTCGGCTATACACGAGGTCACAAAAGAGTATACTCAAGTGTTGGCATTTGTGAACATCTTGCCTATCTGGATGCTTCCACTAAAGAAGATAAGATGAATATTTTGCAAAATCGTATAAAACGTGCTGGTTTGAGTGAATTTGGCTTATGTCCTCAGACAGTTCTTGATGGTGAAGGGTTTTTGAATATTCCTATGATTGATTTTGTTGGCAATCATAATGCTAACTATTTTAAAACGATGGCTCAAACGATGGGCGACAAGCTGCCTTTCTTGAGAGGAGCTAAGCTTTTTATTTTTCACAGCGGAAACAGTTATCATGGCTATGTCGATAAGATGATTGATTCAGAGAACTATCTCAAGTGGGGCAACTTCTTGCTTGAATCATCTGGAGTTGATCGCGCCTGGGTTAAGATGGGTATGCGGTGCCTTAGATGGTCTTTGAGTAAAGAAAATAATCGTAAAAAGCCTTCTCTATTTCAGGAGTTTGAGATTGGCACTAGGACATCAAAATGCTAAAAAGGGGTCAACTAGTGAAAATAGTAAATGATAAATCTAATCATCCGCTTCAGCAGGCTGGCAAAATTGGTGTTATTGTAGACGTTAAAAATTATCAAAATGTGACGCTATATTTTGTAGATATTCAAAATACGAATAACAAGAAGCTTAATTTTTCTTATCTAGAAGAATCTCTTTTTCTGTTGTAGATAGAAGAGGCAAAATGGATACTAAATGCAAAAAATGTCATAAAGAAAAAATAACAGTTCAACTTCAAACTTGTTTGGGCTATACTTACTATGAGAAGAACGCTTGCAAGTGTTGTGATTTAGAATTGTTTGGTCCTTGCAAATGTAGCCTTTTCCTGCCTTCGTCGTCCTGTGGACTTTCAAACGTTTTTTGGAGAGGGCATATTGAGTACTGGCGGCATATTTTTGGAAGATTTAAATAAAGTTCCTGACAAATGTAGTTTAGTTGAAATAACTAAAAGCTCACGCTATGGAAAACACAAAATCGAAATAGGCAATGTTGGTATTTTTGTCGAGTTTGTCAAAACATCTACAGAAGAAAAAGAATATGGTGGCTTAATACTAGAGTGGTTTTATGTATATCTGCCTAATATCGGACAAACTATATGTGTTCCAAGGACTGAGTTTAAGGTCTTGAATAAGGCTTGACATTGTGTTTGTACTGTGTTAATCTCAGTTAGGTAATAATAAACTTTAGGAGATTTTTCGTGAATGATGCCGAAGTAAGTTTTGAACTAGAAGATTTGCGCTCCATTACAAAAGAAGCTATTGAAAAAAACAATAAAGATAGTGAAATTAAAATAACCCCTTTAAGTGATTCCTCGATTAATAATCATATCCAAAATATGGAAAAAGATATTCAAGATTTTGCAAAGCAAGGTTTTTTTGAAGTCTTTTGGGATTTTGGAACTAGTAATATTCCTCTATTTCACGTGAGACAAATCTCAAAAGCTTTCAAACAAAAGCATCCACAATTCAGGCAAAAAACACATTCAGGAACCCTAAAGATTAGCGTCTATTGGGGAACAGAGTTTTAAATTAAGAAAGGAAACATCAAATGAGTAATGAAAAACCACATTGTCTTTCAGATTACTGGCAGATTGAACACAATCGTCGCTTGAGCGCAAAAAATACAAAGATGCCAAACAGAATGAACGATTCGTCAGCTCAGCATTATATCAAAAAAGGAAAAGTTCCTCACAAAAGATATGGCAAGACTTGTGGCAAATACAATCCAAAATACAGGCGAGTCAAGAAAGGCAACAAAGCTATTTTTCAGTACGGAGAAGTAGTATCTGTTAACAATCGTCAAGGATATATTCGAGATCATTATGAATATGATGGTGTTATCTTTTACCAAATCGCTTGGCGTGTAGGAGATTCACAACTTTCTTGGTACGATAGGCATATCGGAAATGACAAAGTTCCTAGTCGTGGCTGGACCGAAGCACGTTTTATCAAGAGAATCGATGAATAAGACTAACCTCATAGTTGACATTGAAGCAAAAGGTATGTATACGGAACAAGAATTGCGTTATTTGTCAGAACAGATTTGCAACTTCCTTTCTGGACCCCACGGAAATGGAATTACTGTAGGTACTCGTTACGACAAGAGTGATAAAACATTTGAAGTGTCAGATGTAAATATCAAACACCCTTCAAGCCTTGTATGGACAGCAAGCTGGTTCTCAGGTGATTAATGGCTAGAATTTTCTTCTTTACTAAACAACCTATCGAGATTGTCAGAATTCTTGACGGAAAGCTTGATGATTGCAGATTAGAAAAGCACCCCATTCGTTTAATAAATGGGGAAGAATATGTTTATAGTTATTGCAAATTTCGGAAAATAAGATTTAGAGAAGATGGTCGTCGATATCTAATGATTTATTTAGAATCAGAATTTGAATATTTCCCAGCCATAAAAGTAAGAAAGATCTTTGATGATGATGAATGTTGCCCTGACCAACGATGAGTTTAAAACCATAACAAAGATAACCAGTAGACCGCAAATTGTGATTTATATTGCCCTGTTGGATAGGGCAAACAGAGATACTAACTGGGATTGGCACGTTAATGTAGGCTATATCGACTTCTTATTGAAAGAAACACCTTTCAGCAAAGGAACGATTACGGAATCTCTTCAGCATCTAGCTTGGGATGGTCACATTGAAAAAACAGGCGACCCAATGATTCCATTTCCTGACTGTCCAATTTTAATCACTTCAAGAAAACAACAATGAATATTATCTTATTTAAACGTGGCGATTTAGTCATCGACGCAGCAAGAAATCTACACGGCTTAATCGTAGAGGTTGGTCTTAAGTCTGTAACCGTCAAATGGGCTAACAAGCCAATGATAAAAGAATATAGAAAAGAACAACTAATGCTTAATTCTTACCTCCGTCAAAAAATAATGGACGGAACATATCTTTACAACGAAAAGGCAAATAAATGAGTAAAATGATTTTTGACACACTAAAATATGCTTGGACAGACCTTGAAACCACAGGAACCGAAACAGAAGGTGGTGGTATTTTGGAAGTAGCTTGCATTATCACTGATAGAGCCCTTCAAGAGCTAGGTCGTTTTCACACTCTTGTCCATCCAGGTGATGAAGCGCTAAAAAATATGAGTCCGTATGTAGCAAATATGCACACTTCGAACAACCTCTTGAGAGACATTCAGGCTCTTGATGTCCCTTCTATTGAAGAAGCAGATGAAAAGTTTGCCGATTTCCTTAGGCATTACAATCAAGGTGAGCCAAAAGATATCATCCTCGCAGGAAACACCGTTGAGGGAGTAGATTTACCTTTCATTAAGTCTTTTATGCCATTATCAAATAAAGAAAAACATTATAGGTATTTTGATATCACTTCTTTAAGGATTGGTGGTGGAATCAAGAATGGGCACGATGTAGATTTCGAAAAATCTCGTGGTCATCGAGCTTTTGACGATGTGCTTGAGTGTATTGAAGAGTTCAAATTTCTCAGAGCACAAATTCTCAAATAAATGTTTAAAGTTTTATTTTTTAGCTCTCTATTTTTTACCCTTCAACCAACAGTTTATCAAGCCACTTGGATTACGACTGGTTATGGTTACGGAGCACCAAAGAAAAGTATCATAGTAGTAAAACCGTGTCAACCAGTAAATCACTACGATAAAGCAAAGTTTAATCGATTTTGTGCAAACGCGGGTAAATACCTTAAACATCAAAAAGGAAGTATGTTCTGCACTCACTCAGGTCTACTTACAAAAGAGAAATGTGAAGATGTTGTTCGTCAAAATACGAAAGGAAAACGAACTATTTTAAGACTAATCGAAGATTGAAAAGTTTGGACTGTAAAAGCTTTCTACGCTCTGCTAAGATGATGCAAACAGAGCGACAAACAACATCGCAAAACGCAGGAGCGGACGACTCTGGATTTCCTCAGCGGTGTTATAGGAAGACTAAGTATGGCAAAGTTTAAAATTGGAGATTGGGTGGAGATTACTCCAAATCCTGATACTTCTTGGAGTGAATGGTCAACTAATCACGATAGCTTTTGCGGAGCTATCGGTTACATTGGCGAAATAAGAGATAGCTTCTCTCAATTTGAAGATAACGACAAAATAAAAATCATTGTAGACTTTCGGGAAGATGTTTTCGGAGGTGGATATAATAGAAATTTTCTATGGTTCCTTAAGCGGCACGTAATCCTTTCAAACAAAACTTCAGAAGAAACAAAACAAAATCTTAGAAAGAGAGGAAGCGAACTTCAACGATGGGAAGCAACAAAGCGTTCAGTTGTAGACAAAAGTTTAAAAAAAGTCTTTTCGCCTCAGAAGAAGAAAAAAGTACCCGAAAAAGTAGATATCTGGGATGAAAAAACTGATCCAATGATCTCTATACCTAAGAGGACTAATGATAAAACATTTGATTTATTTGATGATGGTATTGATATAGATGACTGGCTTAATGATACTTTTGGTCCCTAAGAGGAAAATATGCAAGTTAAAGAACTGCGCGAAGCACTTGAAGATTTAAATGATGAAGACGAAGTTGTCATTGAGATTCGAAGTTTTACTTGGGGGTGCTACAAGAAGGTTAAAGACCTTCAAAAGAAAACACTTCAACAAAAGGGTGAATTTTTTGAAGACGAAACCTATCTTGGAGAGCCTGAATTTCCAGTCAATGTTGCCATCCTCAAATGACCTAACCGAGATATTCGAAGAAATTACTATGGAATCAGAACTTATGTATTGGAAGAATCACCCTTTGTTTAGAGAAGTATCTTTTGAAATGTCTACAAAAGGCATCGAATCAATCAAATCAGAATCATTTCTAACGAACACCAAAGAACTACCTTATTTGCCAAAAGAAATACCGTTTAAGTTATTGTATATGCTCGGAACATATTTTGCCGATTCTACAATTAATACTCATCGTAATTTTTGGGTATATGTGATGATGGAATGCGATACTAAAACTTATGAAAATCTTTTAAAAATGCACTCAAAGGAATTGAGAGAAAAGATTTCACCAGTATGTTGAAAGAATTAAAAAAAGGATCCCTAGTAAGACATTTAATTATTAAAAATATGAACGGAATAGTGATTTCGCCAAACGGTAGGGCAGAGAAAAGATATTATAAAGTTTATTGGCTGCTAAACTCCAAATGCGCAGGATTAAATAAAAAAAATAACAAGCGCTGGGAAAGTAGAAACAATTTAGTGGTTTATGAAAAAGAAAACCTTCAAGAAAGGTGAACTGGTTTGGCTTTGGTGGAGAACCAAGGATGATGATCCCTTCACCGTATTAGACCAGCCCTACAAAAGATTCGCCATAGTCTTGGTTGCTAATGAACTTTTACAAGTAGCCGATATTAGCGTTCAAAAATATAAAATCCTAAAAAGAGTTCCTTACACTTATTTAGAACATTCAAACAAAGTCTAAACATAGAAGAGCCCCGCACTATTTACAGTTGCGGGGTTTTTTATGATACTAGCTTTAAATGAATGGAAGGCTTTTCTTGGAGAAGCTAAAAGAAAAGAATGGGACTCAGCCCATGTCATCTTGATTAAGGGCAAAAAGGTACTTCTAGTACAGCGCTCTATCGACGATAGCTGGATGCCTGAGAAATGGGCAACTCCAGGTGGAGAGCTTGATAAAGGTGAGACTCTTGAGCAAGGTCTCAAAAGAGAAATAAAAGAAGAAACTGGTCTTGAAGTAGAACTTGAAGATCTGTTTTATCTTCCAGCCATTAGTTATAAAATGAAGCACGCTTTCTACGCTTGTAATAAAAGCGCAGGCAAGTTAGAGATTAATGCTAATGGTGTTCACGAACACGAAGCAGCAAAATGGGTTACCCAAAGTGAAATCACTAATATGGATACTGTTCCAGATATGTTAGAAGTTGTGAAAGAAGCGTTTAAGGTTGTGGGAAAATAAGATGACAATGAAGCTATTATTTGAAAACTGGAGAGGATTTTTGAACGAAGGAATGCAACAGATTGAGAATCTTCCTGAAGGGATTGGTGTACTCATCAATACGGAAAATTCTCCTGAAGAAATCCGCATCTCTTATGTAGATTTGCATACTGCCAGTCCTTCTAGTGAGCCGCAAGGAGAAGTGACAATCGGAAATACACCTCAAGAATATGCTGATTGGTATGGGGCTTGCTTGAATGCTTGGGTAGTAACTGGAGCAAAGGCTTCAAATGGTTGGGGACCTTTGTTGTACGATGTTGCTATCGAATGGGCTTCAATGAGAGGTTCAGGAGTTGGTTTAGCACCCGATCGTTCTTTAGTGAGTGATGAGGCATATGCTGTGTGGGACAAATATGCCCATAGAGGCGATGTTGAAGCGATTCAAATGGACAATCCAGAGAATGAATTAACTTCAGACGAGTCAGATAATTGCGCTCAAAACTCATCTGTTGCGGCAGCAAACAATCAAGGTGTAGAATGGCATCAAACTCCTCTTTCCAAAGTCTATAAGAAGAAAGGGGCTAAAATGATTAAAGCCCTTCAGGCTGCTCAGAAACTAGTTTTCAGAGAAGAAGGTGATCTGTGATTGTAATCAAGATTGGAAAAAAGTGTTCTGAGGATATTTTACCTGGCGGCTTAGCAGACAAGAATAGTCCTAGCGATTTTGATCCAAAACATTTGGCAAAGAGCACCAAAGTAGAAATGGAGCACGTTAACGATAAAAAAATTGCTCAAGAGATTGCGATGGATCACTTAACAGAAGATCCAAAATATTATGACAAATTGAAAAAAATAGAAACTGAATCTTTAGCAGATTCAAGAGTGAAGATTTATAGAGCCTTGCCTGCAACTACAACTGAAATACGACACGATGATTATGTTACATTGTCTCGTAAATTTGCAGGCGACCACGCAGTAACTTCAGCTGTTTATAATGAAGAGCCTTTTTATGTGGTTTGGGCTTTCGTAGCTAAAACAGATATTGTAGAAGCATCAAATCCTGGTGAATACAAATATATGGGAAAACCCTTTAAGGCTAAAGCGAGCCAAATAGCAAACGAAAATGGAGTCCTTAAGTGGTTAAAAATATGAATTCACTTGTTGAAAACTGGAAGGCATATCTTGAAGAATTGGTAGACCCAAGTTCTATTGATTTGTCTAGCTTTGCAATCAAAGATCAATTGAACCCTCAAGTATGGGTTGGTGGTCGTTTGCGTCCAGAAGTAAAAGAGCGCCTTATAGAGATTGCTAACGACTTCTTTGAAGCTCTAGAACTTCCTGATGTAGAGTTGAAGGATATCACCTTTACAGGTTCCTTGGCGAACTTCACGTGGTCCCAATTTTCTGATATCGACCTTCACTTGATTGTTGATTTTAACGAAGTTGACACAAACGTGGAATTGGTTAAGAATTGGCTTGATCAAGCTCGCGCAGTTTGGAACAAAAGTCACGATATTGAAATCGGGGGACACGAGGTAGAGATTTACGTACAAAACGAAACAGAACCTCACATTTCAACAGGTGTTTATTCGGTATTGAATGATGCTTGGTTGACAAAACCTGATAAAGAAAAACCTACAGTCAAATGGGATGAGGTTCAGGAAAAGGCTGCATCCTTGATGAACGAGATTGAAGAGGTTGAAAAGATGTTTTCGTCAGGTGAAACGGAAGCAGCTTTAGAATACGCAGAAAGACTTAAAGAGAAGATTCGCAAGTTTAGAAAGAGTGGACTGGAAAAAGGAGGCGAGTTTTCTGTTGAGAATATCGCGTTTAAAACCCTTCGCAGAAACGGATACCTTGAAAAACTGTCTAAACTGAAGGATGATGCATATGATCAAAATATGTCTCTTCAAGAGTCGCGTAAATGGCAAAGCTTTATGAATGAAGCAGCTGTTACGCCAGAACAGATTCCTCAAGGTTGGAAGTTCACAATTAAAGAACAACCGAATCGAGTGGTTGTTGTTTTGAAAGACCATAGAGACAAAGGAGTAGGTAAAGTTCTTATTCAAAATGATACCAGACTACCTTGCATTGATGCTCTCTCTGTTCTCTCCTCTTACGCACCGAAAGGATATGGTCCTTTGCTTTATGATTTAGCAATGGAACTTTCTGGAGATAGGGGCATTTATTCAGATCGCACCAGTGTAAGTGACCAAGCTCAAAAGATTTGGGAATATTATGAGCATCATAGGAGTGACGTAGAATCGTTTCATCCTCTTGAATTGATCGATACAACGGAATCAGAATGTGTGGAAGATATCACTTTTATGTTTGGAGAAGAATGGGAAGATGATCCACTTTCTAAAGTTTATAAAAAGAAAACTGACAAACTAGCTACTCTTGAAGCTCTCAGAACGGCAAACAAGATAACATTTGTCTAGTTATTGGAGCGAGGAAACACAATGAATCAATTATGGGAACAAAAATGGCGTTCGTTTAGAAAAACTGAACCCCAATCAGCACCGGAGTACAACAAACCAAAATCTATTGATGAGGGCGGTCCGCTTCTTAGAGAACTTACAGAATTTGAATATGATAAGGTTGCTCACGTTGTTGGAAATGTAGACGCTGATGACTTATCGTTTGACAACATTTTTCAAGGTAAAAAAAGAATTGTTATCCCTTTTGTAGCTGGTCCAACTGGAGAGTTAAATAAGATAATCACATATTTTGATAAAGCCGGTTACGAAATCGATTGGAACAATGGTCTAGTCGGAAAAGAGATAGAAACTCAGCGCGGGAAACAAATGCGCAAATCAAAGATTGGGAAATTTTTAAATAAAGCTATCTCTGTTCAAAAAAAGTTTGAAGCTTTGGCACTGACTCATAGCACTGCTGTTGGAAATGCACAAGCTCTTAGGAAAGAGGAAACAGAAGAAATAAAACAAAATCTTATTCGTCAAGGCGAAGGGGGGGGAAGTTATCGCATTAACCAAGAGGCTCGGAATATTTGGTTTGATAATGATAGAACTCCCGAATATAAAGTTATTCAAAAAACAATAGATGATTTTGAACTTAAAATGGATCAACTGCGCCGCAAAATTAATGATGAATTTGGTTCTTTTGTTTCTGCAAGAGAACTTGAAGCTATGCTTAAGTTTTGGAACGAAAAAGGAGACTTTTATCGCCAGAATCCTCAAGCAATTCAAGGCGAGGAAGGCAAATATTCACTTGTAATTACTCGTGCGCCGATTGATGTTCTTCGAATGAGCGATTTTGACGACATTACTTCGTGTCACAGCCCTCCCAACCGTGGCTCGCCGAATGGCGGGGGTTATTATGCTTGTGCAATAGCTGAAGCTAATGGTCACGGTCCTATTGTATATGTTGTAGAGAATGTTGACATTCCAGAAGATTTTGATTGGGAAGAAGACGAAGTATTTACAGACGATCATCGCGGAGTGAATGGGGTAGAGCCTATTTCTAGACTTAGAGTTAGAAAATTCGTAGACCCAGATAAAGAAATAAGTTTTGCTATTCCAGAGCTTAGAACTTATGGTAGAAAATTTCCTAATCTTGGAAATGCGGTTAATAATTTCTTTAGAAAATCTCAACCAGAAATAATGGCTAATCCTCCTTCTGACAAATTGTATAAATTGGAACGATATGGCGGCTCATATTCGGACAATACAGATGATAATCTTTTTAGAAGATTTTTCGACAATTCTATTGCATATACTGGTAGTGCAAATCATCTAAATGACGATGAAGAAGAAGAATATGATGATGAGGAAGAGGCAGATTTAGAAGCTGAATATGAAGCAGAATGCGAAGGAATTGATGCTCAATACAACAATCATCATACTCTTGAACACGCTTACGCAAGCTATGAAATTGAAGATTATGGTGACGGCGTAGCCGTCTTTATGAACGGCGGAATGTCTATTGAGATTGATGAAGATGAAATGATCAATACTTTGCCCGATTGGAGAGGTCAGAACGAACTTTCAAAGCAGATTCAGGGTGAGTTAGATGTGTCTGTGAATGATATAAATTTTCAAGAATTTAACGGCTCACTTCACGTTCAACTAGATGCTTATACGAGCAACATCTATGAAAATACTCCATCAGCTTATGAAGATTTTCTGAGATATAACGTTAAAGAATTAGATGATGGATATACTCAAATTTTAGCAACTGTTCGAAAAGTTTTAGTTGCGAATAAGATTTTAGCACAAAACGCATTTGGAAGCCTCACGCTTGATGCCGAGGCACTTGATGATATTGGAGATAAATATAAACACTTTGACATAGAATATCACGATGGTGAACTTACTATCGATCTTAAAGAAGAATCAAAAATTCCTATTGACGTATCGCTTATTGTTGAGTTAAACAAAGAACTGGAGGGAACCCCTCAAAATGATGATGCAAAATACAACGATTCTGTTCTCAGAGCAGGTCGACACAGTTTAAAACATTTTATTAAAACTCTCGAAGCAGACGGCTTTAAACATCAAGTGTGGTCAGGTATTGTCAGAATGATTGAGAATGCAGCTAAACAGATTGATCTTCCAGGTTTAGAAAATGACGTAAATAACGAAGTTAGCATTAAAATGCCTTTTGAAGATTTGAGTTTTTCGCCAGCAGGCAGGGGAATTACCCAAAATAATATTACAAAACCTTGGATTGCTTATACTGATCTGACAATGACTCTTACAGGTCTTGAAGAAAACGAAGATGTCATCATTGCAGTGAAGCTTATCGAATATATTGACGAACATTTTGAACGTGTTGCGGAATTCGTTAATAAAGAATTCAACAATTTTGCTAAAAGCGTAAACGATGCGATAAATAATGTGACCAGTTTATTTGAAAAAGAAAATATGGTAAATGAAGTGTTAAAAAGTATTCAGCCAAAAACGAAGAAAATAGTTATTGGTTTGCAAAGAAAAAAAACTAGTTAAAGATATGAAGATGTTAAAAGCTATATTTAGTGGTATTCTGTTGTTGGGGATGATTTCTTGTTCAAATTTGTCGGATGTCTCGACTTGTGGTCTAGATTATGAACCAATTCCCGGTTATAGTAATGCAGGTCAAAAGGTGATTGGAGATTACTTCGACGCAGAAAGAACTTCTATAGCTATGGATATTTTTTATGACAAGTGGGTTGAAAAATCAGAAGATTACGACGAAGTAGCATCAATTTTGTCAGGTGTTTGTGTTAAGTGGGAGCCTTATCCTTGGATTGTAGAAAGTTTAGGAAATTATGAAGATGGGGTACCTAAGCGTGCTGCTGGCTTAACTGAATCTAGACGATTAGTTAGAGTGTTTATCGGAGAAAATGAAGATAGTTTGGGAAATGAAATAGAAAGAACAATTTCGGCAACTGCCTTGTGGCACGAATTAGTTCATTTAACGCTTTGGAACTTGAATGATGAACCAGACCCAGATCACGAAGGTTCTTCTTATAGTGGTTGGGAAACGGACGAAACTCAGGTAATCATCGATTCTAGAATAGAAGGAAACCATTTGGGAATTTAAAAAAATGTATGAAAAGAAACGTATAAATGAAACTAAAAACTTTCTCAAAGGATGGGGAACTTATCTCAACGAAGCAGGCGGTCTCGATGGAGTCAACCGTTCTAAAATTGCTCAACTTCTTAAGCGCCTAGGTAAAAGCGAACAACCTCCTCCGATTCCAGATGATGCTATGCCTGCTGATGGCGCGGATGATGACAATGTTGTAGATGATGTTGATGTAATAGATTCAGGAAACGATCTTTCTATGGGACAAATAATGGTCGTTTTAAATCAGTTGCGCAATACAGGCGGTCTATCATTTGAGGATTTGGGAAATGATCTGCTTAATCAAGTGAGAGATTCTATTAAAAAAACTATTACAACTTTAGCTAAAAGACCAGGTGTTCGTTCAAGTGACATAGCTCAAGATAAACAAAACATCGAAGAGGTTGGCGGCAGAATCTTAAAACGCCTTGAAGTGGCATTTGAAAAACTCTTTCAACCAAGGGCGCTTGTGAATCTTCAAGAAGTCCTTCAGGTTATTGAAAGCGAGGAACATAAAGTTCTTAAAGAGCACAAAAAACTTATTATAAGGATTAAAGACTGACATGAGTGATGACGTGCTTAAAGATTTGTCTGATCAGTTTTACCCCTATGCTCAACAGAAAATGGGGTTTGACAAGCCAGTTCAAATAAATTACTTGAATGATCCACAAAATGCTGAAGATCCTCTTGGAAAAACTGCATACTACGATCCAGAAGCTATGGAAATCTCACTTTTTGTTGATGGAAGGCACCCAAAAGACATCCTTCGTTCTTTATCTCACGAGTTAGTTCATCATACACAAAATTGTCGCGGCGAGTTTGCAAACGGCTTTATAGCAACAGAAGGGTATGCGCAAGAAGATGAACATCTCCGCGAAATGGAACGCGAAGCATACGAACAGGGCAATCTTGTTTTCAGAGACTTTGAAGATGAGTTTAAAGCTAATAAAAAAAAGAAAAGTTTAAAGTTAGAAATTAAAATTAACAGAGGAAAGAAATTATGTCTAAGTTAGAAGATCATTTTGATATTCGCAGAATCAAGCTTAATAAACAATTGATGGATAAATATGGCTATAAGCCAAAAAAAGATACCAACAAGGAAGTTCTTAAGAACGAACCCAAAACAAACAAGGAGAAAAAATAATGACATCACCAAAACAACGCAAAAAGCGACGACTTTTGAGAGCGTTACAAGAACTACAAACAGCCGCACCTGAAGTGGTTGAAGTCGCGCCAGAGGAGCCAAAGAAAGCTTTACCAGAAGTAAAGAAAGAAGTTCCAAAAGTAGCAGCTAAGAAGGCTCCTAAGAAGCCAGCTGCTAAACCTGCAAAGGTGTCAGCGAAACCTGCCAAGAAGGCAGACAAGCCAGCTGAGGATTCTGTAGAGGCATCTACCAAAGCTACCAAGGAGTAGAAGATTGTGCCCGACTTCAGAAAAATGACCAAAAAGTTTCTTTTAGGAGAAACTAAAAGTAAAGAGCCAGGAATGATGAGTCATCTTCAAGCTCTTGAAGAGACGCTCGGCTTATTGCAGCCTCGCTCTAAATCCGATTCCCGTCGCGTTGAGATTGCGCGGGAACATTTGCGTGGAATGAAGCGTCAATATCGTCGCATTATACAAGAGAATAAAAAGTTGCAAGAAAAGGTTAGCCTTTTAGAGGAAGAAAAAGCAAATGCACTCATTGAAGAAGATTATAAATGAGGGCGGCGCCGCTGCCGTTGCTCTAACAAATAAAAAACTAGCTCCACATCCAAACAATGCTGAAAGAGATTTGCAATATGGCAAAATCTCGGATGCTGAGCTGGATTCTATTTTTCCTAGAGAATATGGAACTATGACAGATGCTTCTGACGATACATACGTTGGAAGGATTTTTCACGCTCTTGGTTCGCAAGGATTGATAGACACTTCTCATTCTCCCTCATATTCGATGGGCTCCACACGTCTGGCAGCACTCAAAAAATATGGTCGTGGTTCTATCGGGCTAGACAAGTATGAAACTGATGACGTAATCGCAACCGTAAGCGGAAAAAAGACTGAATATGGTGATTTAGATATTGATCTTCTTTTTACTGGCGACAAAAAGTCTATTGCCAACGCAATTGAAGCTATTGACCCGTCTGTTTATGCAGCAGCAGCTGGAGGTCCCAAAGCTGTTGCTGTAGCTATTCGAATTGGAAACAAAGTTATCCAAGTAGACTTGGTTGATATCTCTGAAGGTCAAGCGGCACAGGACTTTCTTTGGAAGAGCAGTTTTGTAGACTTGGCAGCTGGAGTTAAAGGTGCTTTTTCTATTATTTTGCTGCGAGCAGTAGCTTCTGTTATGGAAATTGGTCCTAGTGATACCCTTGAGTCTCTTATTCAATATGCTCAAGACAATCCAGAGTCTCGATTTGCCAAAGATTTCAATAAAAAGCTAAAACTAAATTATCAACCAGTTGGTTCGCGCTTTTCTCTTGGTTCAAAAGGTTTAAAGCTTATTGTAGATTTAGAAAAGCCAAGTAAAAAAGATCCTAACAAAAAAACTCAATCAAAAATCGATTTTGAAGATGCAGTGCGTCAAGGATACGAAGATTTAGATGAATTGGCGCAAATAATTCTTCAAAATCGAAATGCTGACTCATCTACGATTTATAGTGCAACGAAACTAGCTAGTTTTATCAAAAAACACGTCCCTCAAAGCAAAATCAATCTGATTTGGAGCGCTTTTCTAAAAAGTACTAAAGATACGCTTGAAGGAAAAATCGATCAACACGATTATGAGACTGGAATGGCTTTTTTGGGCAATTTACTCGGAACTGAGTGGACTCCTGAAGCAGCTGCAACCTTAAATGAAGCTCGTGAAGATATTGGGCGATTTATTGGTAAAAATAAGTTCTCCAATAAGAATATGCTGTTGCTATTGAGGGCTTTGGTTTCCGAATCGGGCAACGAAGGAAAGACCAGTTTTGATATTAAGCTTTCAGAAAATCCAGCGGTTGATATGGTTGAGAAAATGGATTCATCGTTCAGTCACTTTGGTATCGACCCAGAAGGCAAGTTCTTTATGGAAACCAGCAATAGCGGTCCTGTAACGAAAGAGAACTTGGAAGAAAAGTTCGGAACTAAGCCAGAGTTTTTCCACGATATCTATGAATCCTTCAAATGGTTGTCCAACAGTAAAGAGGTTCAAGGTTCTCTTCAAGAAATTTTCAAACAAATCGGACCAATTAGATATGATGCTGAACTCTTTCCAGTTTTGACTCACGAAGGTGATGCTTCAGGGAATATTGTATTCGTTGGCACACCTTATTCGAGAGAGAAGCTTGGAAGAGTTGGTGGTTTCGTAGTATTTAAAGCTCAAAAATGGAGTCCTGAAGAGCTTAGTTGGTATCGACCAGAACCAGCAGAGAACGTAGCTTTGGTGAAGATGATTAAACAGTCTTCTTTCTCAGGCAACTGGGCTGGAGATTGGAGAGTTTATACCAACGAAGAAGATATGAAACACAACGTCACGCTTCACGTTGAGTTTGATGAGTTGTTGTCAAGCTATTTGAGCAGTGAAGAGAGCTTCAATAAAGCTCTGGCACTTGTCTCTACACGTAAAAACAATCCCGATAAGGATGAACTGCTCTTTTCTCTAAACAGAATACGTGAGGTGTTGCAAGATAAGCTTAATTCTTATGCTTCTGGAGCTGAATCTATTCTAGGTGGTGAAGGCTCTTACATCGAAGGCGTTGTCCTCCGAGTAAAGAAGAACAATGGTGATATTTTCGAAGCAAAAGGGACTTCATACAAGTTTGATGAGCACAAGGAAGAACTTTGGGAGGATCGCGTCAATGTACTTAATCTTACCAAGACTTTTGAAAAGAAACTAATGATTGAGGTTCTAGAACTTAGAACTGATCATCCAGCAACATTGAACAAAGCAATCAAGCAAGTGTCCCTTGAGTTTAACGCTACCTCAAGCGGCGATGAAGCGAAGGTGGAGTTTATTAGAGAGCTGTTACCTGTTATCACCGACAAGACAACTGGGTTTGATAAAATAAAACCTGAAACAATCAACCTAATCAATGAAACAGAAGCTCTTTACAAAGAACTCCTTCAGCAGTTTGAAGCGAACAAGCCAAATCTCGATCCTGACACTATCAGGAAAACCCAAGCTTTGTATGACTCTTCTGCTGAGTCTCTAAGTAAGTACAAAGCAGCTGCCAGCTCTACTCTTGAGAGTATGTCTTATTTCGTATACCTTATTGGTTTAACACTGAACAGAAGAATCGACAGATTTGTGAATTTTGGAAGAACTAAGCCACGCCCAGAGAAGAAAGATGTTCCTAAAGTTATCTTTTGGAATGGCAGGGCTCAACCTTGGCACAAAGGTCACGATGCTATGGTGCAGAAAGGCAAAAGTATGCTCAATACACTTGATGCTGAAGCGGTAATGATTATGATTGTCAAAGGTGGTAAAGCTTCTCAAGACAAATCGGTAAATCCATTGTCAGAGTCAGATCAAATCAACTTGATTAGTGCAATCTACGAAAATGATCCGCAAGTTATCGTTTCAGACAAGATTTTGAAGCGTTCATTCATTGGAGAGATTGCAAATGTTGTCTACAGCACTGGATATGAGGTTGTAGGTTGGCTTGCTGGTGCAGATAGGATCGATAGCTACAGAAAAGGATTGAATTCTTTTAATCCCGAAATGTGGGAAAAAGATCACGCTTATTCGCCATTTGACGCCGACGATGCTGGACACTCCACAGTTAAGATGATCGAGACTCCTCGCGTCATGAGCGGAACCAAGGCGCGTGAGCTAGTGAATCAGGTAGAGGTTCCTGAATGGATTGATGCTGTAGCTCCAGATGGTATTGGGGAAGCTGCTCAACAAGCTTATGTCGAAGTTTATGACAAACTTCGAAACCCTGAGCTTTCTGAAATAGTGTTTGATGCTCTTGAAGAGATGTCATCAGCTGGTGGTGGTGCTGTTAGTGGTTATCCTGGTGGTTTCAAAGACCCAGACGCAGATGAGGGCACTCTAATCAGAGAAGAGGAAACAGATGGTGACGAACTACTTAATACAGAGGTAAATGAAATGGATCGTGAAGTATTTATGAAAGAAATGCAACTTAGGAAGTTTATTCGTCGTGCAATCAATATTGTCGAGAGTAAGAATCAAAAACAGCGCTTTTTGCAAGAATCTAAAGTGCGAAAGTACGTACGAAAGCTTATTCTTGAAGCAGAAGAAGATCATCCTCACGATTCTACCGGTATCAATGTTCTGGAAGACCTTTTGAAGAAAATCATCCCAGTATTTGAGAAAGATTACAAATCGCTCACTACGGATGCAAACCAACGTAAATCTTTCCGTTCTCACGTTATCAATGCAGTGCAAAATTCTCTTGCTCCTTCACGAGCTGAGATTAGTATTAATCCAGAAGCTCCACAAGGACCTGCTGTAGGGATGACTGAACAGGAAGATGAACTTGAGATGGATATTCCTACTGAAAGGGATCTTGATCCTAAATTTATCGATATTGATCCAGCATCTAAAGAAGCTCCAGAAATTGCTCCAGAAGAGAAGTTTGGCATTCCTGGTGAAGACGAAACAGGACGTAATGTCGCTATGAGAAGTTGGGATCAAGTAGAAACTTCAGTTATTGATGCCTATAATGTTTTGTCAAATGCACAGGATCGGGAAATGTTTTATGATTATCTTATTACAAATCTAAAACTATATTTCGATAAAATGGAAGAAGAACTTTCTCCAGGTGTTCAGGAACCTGAGTCAGAAATCTATCAGCAACAAAAAACAGCAGAACAACCTTCTTCTGATTTTAATCTTTAACTTTCCCCTTGACATCTTAAACTAGAAATGTTAGATCTATGACTTGATCATTAGACAAGAGAACACTTGATCTATTTTTTCTTATTTGATCTATAATATTACTGATCAATTGGTATAGTGTTCTATACGTTCAAATCCAAGGAGAAATAATGACTATTAGAGATGATTATGAAGAAATCGGAGCAAGCATTGGAAGGCTCATTCAAGAAAAACAAGCAGCGTACGGAGATTCATTTAACCGGTCTAACGAAATTCTACGGGTTCTATATCCTGAAGGTGTTACACCAGATAAGTATCGTGATTTCCTAGCTGTAACGAGAGTTATTGATAAGCTATTCAGGATCGCTACAGACAGAGACGCACTTGGAGAAAGTCCGTGGCGTGATGTTATGGGCTATGCGCTTTTGAGTCTTGCTCACCAAGAAGAAGAGAGAGTGATTTCATTTACACCCGATGAAATAAAAAAGGCTGTAATAAGTGAATATGAAGAAGTTTATGGCGTAGAAACTCCTCCTAAGATTGCCCCTGCCCCTCGCGGCGGTCGGCAACAGAAAGGTTGGGCTCAACAACAAACAGCCACCGCTGGTCAGACCACTACAGTAGTTAATACAGAAGTGCCTGCCGATCATAAGAAACGTTAATAGTGGTTTGGACTCCAAAGAAAAAAAAGTTTGGCAAGAACAGATATTATTCAGTAGCCAAGTTGTTGCGAAGGCAAAGAAAAACTTCTCCACAGTTTGAAGTAATGCTCAGCAGCCTTTCTCTTGAAGAAGTGATTGCCCTGAAACTTGAGTTGGCAGCTCAGGCTTCAGGGTCTCCTCTTTACGGTGTTCCTCTTTGGAAGAATTTAAATTTTATCGTTAGAGATGCTGTTATTAAATATGCTCTTTCAGCTACTCGTACTAAACACGAAGCAGCTCGTTTTTTGGGAATGGATATAAGTCAGTTTTGGTTAAGGCAGAAATATTATCAAACAGAAAGTTATTTTAACAAAGAAAAAGAAGATGATCTGTAGAACTTTTTTTTCTTTGTCCGTTTAAAGAGATAGAAAGCTAGTTAGCTTCACAAGAGATAGAACAATGAGTAAAATACAAGGGATTTCTGGTTTTAGTATGTCACAGGTCACAAGATCGGTGGGTACAGCTGCGCGCAACGATATCGAAGAAAAAAATAGCCCTTGATTTGAACGTTTAACAACCGAAAGAATCAAGGGACTCGAAAGAGTCCTTTTTTATTAGATACTTAGGAGAAACACAACAATAGGCTTGACAAATAGCGCGCCGCCTGCTACAATGCGTTGGACTTAGGAGAAAGAGATGAAATTACAACCTATTTTTGGTAAAATGCAAAGAGATGGTAAAAATAAGAATGGATTGATGATGTTTAAATGCTTAGAGTGTGGACGTAGGTCTTCTTGGGCAAGGCAAGAACATAATCACCCAGAGGTTGAAGAAAAGTAAGAAATATGCGCCCAAAGTGTCAAGAGGCTCTGTATACCTGTTTTGTACTCAGGAGGACCGAGTTCGAGACTTGGTGGGTGCTCCAAGAAGATGTGGAATAAGGTGATAACCACAGTTAAATAAAAACGACCTACTATGGGGGATCCATGGTTTCGACAGAGTAAGGAGAATGATTCATACAAGGAAGCCAGCCAACAAATGCTTTAAATCAGTGTTGGAAAGTATAACTGCAAACGATAATGTTGAACAGTTCGCTCCTATTGCTCTAGCAGCGTAGAAAGCTGGGCGTCAACTGCCTGGGAACAGAAAGTTGAAAAGAGAAGAATGAATGGTAGAATGGAATGTCAGTTGCTGGACTCAAACCAGCTAACCTTGTAAGTATTTGAATTATTTGAGTTATTTTGGACAGCGGTTCGACTCCGCTATCCTCCACCAGAGTGAAAGCCAGCAAGAACTAGGCTTGACGCATCGGAGAGACGATGATTTATAGGTTCGTAACTCAGAGGCAGAGTGCTACTTTTACACGGTAGAAGCCGAGATTTCGAAATTCTCCGAACCTACCATAGGCGTGCAGTGAAGGGCGGGATTGACTATCGTCCAGTTCATAGCCTAGTCAGCAATGAATCCTGACACTGCACGCCAACGATTTTAAGAGATGGCTTGACAAGCCTAAAATGATCTGTTAGAATGTTAGAAAAGAAAAGGAGAAAATTATGGGCACCGAACCAACGTGGTAAACAAATAGTGGCTTAGAGATCGAAGAGTCGAAATATCTGCCTGTCGAGCAGAATCAAACAGGTTCGAGTCCTGTCTAGGTCGCCATCCCGTTAGCAGAGACGGGCAAGATGAGTTCGAGGTCTGACGGCATTTCCACGCTGCTCACTCATCAGGGATACGATACAACAACCGCCAAGTGGTGTATCCTGGGTAATGCTGATAGTTGTTAAATTTTTGGGGTATGGGTCTGCCTGGGGTGGACACCTCGCTTGCACCGAGGATCTCAACAGGGTTCGAGTCCCTGATACTCCACCATTGCGTTAGGGAATCCACACTGGGGACAGTGCCCGCGCAATCAAATTACCTCGCGTTGGTTTAAAATTGATGCGTTTTTAAGGGAAAACGCGCTCGCTCCTCGCGGAAGCTTAGAGATTGAACGAGCATATACGATCTGAGGATGTTTTTTAGATAAGCCACTGGCGGCGGGTTGAAGCTCTTCGGAGATTATCCAAAGTAACTAGCTTATGACGGGAAAGCCACCGTGTGTTCGGCTTGACAAGGTACGGAGAGACGTCGCATTTGTGGGTGTGTAGCTCAGCCAGGTTAGAGCAGTCGTCTGATACGCGAAAGATCATAGGTTCAAATCCTATCATACCTACCACAGCGGAAGACGTTGGTTCGATTCCAACTATCACAACCATAGTGATATCGTTTAGTGGAAGGATATCCGCACCATTTTAAGGAAAAAGAGTGACAAACTTGGAAAAAAGCATTGCACGCATTAGCAAATGAAGAAGCCTAGATTTCCTGAAGGGAGAGTAATTAAAGAAGGCGGAAAGCATACAGATTATTGTGGATGCAATGACTGCCGATTAGTTGAAAAGACTAAAGAAGAATTTCGTAGGGCATTGTTTTTTGCCCGAATAGAGGAGAAGAAGAGATGTTAGAAAGTGACTTTATTTTTGGGCTGAAAGCTCAAGTGGTCGGAGCGCTGGTTTGAAACGCCTGAGATTAGAGGGTTCGAGTCCCTTTTAGCCCACCAATTAGTCTATAGTGAACGATGGACGTTCAGTGCTCTCATAAGGCACGGAGAAATCACCACTGGTTCGATTCCAGTTATAGGCACCAAAGGAGAAGGTTTTAAACTTTGCACTCCTTAAAAAATGCAAGGTTATTGTCGCGGGTTGGTGTAGTCCGGTCTAGCATTTTGGGTTCATGTCCCAAAGCCGTCAGTTCAAATCTGGCACCCGCAACCAACATCGAAAGCCGTAGATGTAGACTAGGTTTGACACTGGGAGAGACTGGAACTGTGGCGTGGTAGGATAACTGGAATAGTCCCCCTGATTTTCACTCAGGATGATGCGAGTTCGATTCTCGTCCACGCTACCAAAACAAGGAGAAGACAAGATGGATGATTTGGAGTTGTATTACCTCGAACGAGGAACGCGAATTATGAAGGTCAAGGAAGAAGCAAAGGTTCTTTTGAAGGAATACTCAGACATCCTTGAAACTTCTAAGCCAGAAATCAAGAGCAACCTTAATGAGTTTGCTTTAGAAGAGGCTGGTATTAAAATCACTGATATGGTGATTTACGATGAAGGCTCTATTAGTCTTGAATTTGGGAAGATGGTAGATTAAAATGTTTAAGTGTCTTAACGATTACCCTAGTGAAGTTCAACCTCAGCAAACGCTGGACGTTGTTCAATACTGTAGGGATATGGTCTAACTGGTAAGACACTTGATTTTGATTCAAACCGATGTGGGTTCGACTCCCTCTACCCCCACCATTAATGCCGATTTGCTTAGTGGACTAAAGCGGGGCACTCTGAATGCTCTATCATCGGTTCGAATCCGATATCGGCTGCCACTATGAATAAACTGACACCAGAAAAACTTGAAGAACTAAAAGAAGAGGGTCGCCAGCTCTCAAAAGAGTTAGATAAGCAAATAAGACAAATGTGGAACATTCCCGAAGAACAAATGAAAAGAAGGTGTAATTGTGGGAAATGTTGTTGATATATTTAAGAATACTTTAAAGGAGCCAAAAGAAGGAAAAATTAAGCCTGCACATGAGGATGAAATTTCCATCTTAAATATGGAACAGATTCAGAGAATCTTTTATGAAGCTTTAATTTCGCAAGAAGAAAAGCCACCATCTGAAGAAGATTTGATTTCTATTTTGTGTTGGGCGCGTGAAACTACTATCAGAGTAGGCATTTTGAACTTGATTTACCAAGGAGAAGTAAAATTTAAATGGTGTAATAAAGAAAAAGATCTTATAGTTGAAAAAATAAAAGATAAATAGGTATGGAAGTTGTCCGGCATGGACGAGGACACCGGTTTGAACCCGGCTGCGGCTTAATCTCCGTCAAGAGTTCGATTCTCTTAGCTTCCGCCAGTCCCAGAGAACTACTTGCTACCCAACTTGGACGGGAAAAAACGTAGTGACAGATTGGAGAGACGATCGCGAGTTAAGGGTTGGCAGAGTGGTTTAATGCGACCTCCTACAGGGAGGTGTCCCGAGACGGACCGTGGGTTCGAATCCCACACCCTACACTCATTTTACGGAAGGCTGACAGAGTCAGGTTGAATGTAGCGGGTTGCTAACTCGTAGGTTGTGAAAGCTTCCCAAGGGTTCGAATCCCTTGCCTTCCTCCAAAAACAAGAAGCAGAACTTGTCAAATCTGTGTGTGCGTCGTCGGTCTCAATGGTGGGACATCACCCTTCCAAGGTGAACATCAGAAGGGTTCGATCCCCTTACGACGCTCCATTTGCGAGAGAGTATCTATGGTTGATTGTCTCGTTGCCAACGAGAAGCTTGCGAGTTCGAATCTCGTCTCTCGCTCCACACGCCTTTGTAGCTCAGTCAGGTAGAGCGTTCCCTTGGTATGGGAAATGTCGTTAGTTCAAATCTAATCGGAGGCTCCAATATTATGAAAGTTTTAGTTTGTGGCGGTAGGAAATACGACGATCAGGAATATGTGTCACAAGTTCTTGATATGATTCACAGCGATTATCCCATTACTTGCGTTGTACACGGCGCAGCAACAGGTGCCGACACATTTGGAGAATCTTGGGCAAAAGCAACCGGTATTGCTTTTAAACCCTACCCAGCAGATTGGGATACTTTCAAACACGCAGCAGGTTCAATCAGGAACGCTGAAATGCTAAAAGACAACCCAGATATCGAGCTAGTTATTGTGTTCCCAGGCAACAACGGAACCAATAATATGCGAAACAAAGCAGAAAAAGCAGGCATTAACGTGTACTGCGCATAACCCAAAAGGAGTAAAGAATGGAAGAAGTAAAAGAAGTTCAGAAACAAGGGAAAACTTGGAAGAATTCAGCTTATAAAGCTACATTTGAAGAAGCAGACGCTATTCGTATTGAACGCCTTCTAGAGCCTGGTACAGAGGCTAAGGTTAAATGGCTTGAATCAGAGAATAGGTTCGTTGTAAAGGTCCGTAGAGACCCCATTATAGAGGCATCTGAGAAGCTTTTCGGAGGCAATGCTAAAAAGAAGGGCAAGAATAAGAAGAAAGGTAAGCGCAAATAGACTTGACAAAAATAAAATGCTATGCTAGAATGGGTAAGCATTGAGCGCCTAGGGAGGACGGTGTCCTCAGCGGGACTTATAATCCGCGAAAGTCGGCTCGTACCCGAATGGGCGTACCAAAGAAAGAGAGATAAGATGTCTAATACATATTTCATCACTACAAATCAGCATTTTGATTATGAAGAAGTGATAAAGTCAGTAAATGACACTTTGAAGCGTCTTAAATATGACGATGTTGTTCACGTTTCGACAATAGATTTGTTTGATCAAATAAATATTGTAATGCCAGGAGTATCTTGTGCATTCTTTATGATGTCAAAACGAAGGATTGAATATTCATCGCCACGAGGCGCCTTCGCGCAATGGTTGGTAACCTCTATCGAGAACGACATTGCACTGAAATACAACGGCTGGATGGGTGATGAGAACGAGAGATGGCGAGGAGAACATAATAAATATCCAACATATGAAAGTTGGATTGCAGCAATGACTTCTCATATAGAAGATAATGACTTGCGCTTTTTATTGTCTGAGAGAATGAGGCAAGAAGCACCAAAGAAAGAGAGCGAATAATGAGTAAAGATTCACGAACGAAAACAGAACGAAAGTATTACATTCAACATTTCAAGAAGCCAAACTGGCTTGATTGTCGAAAAATGAAAGGCGTTCAAGAGGTGTTTGGCAGCCCCGAACACGCAAAGCAAATGATGGACAAAGTGATGACGCATTTCAATGACTTTGTCCCAATGAACTATCGACTTGTTGAGCGAACGACCATCGTGATTGATGAGCCGCTTGAGAAGTTTGGAAAAGGTTGGTAAATATGCGCCGGTAGTCAAACTGGATTGGCACTTGATTACGGATCAAGATTAATGTGGGTTCGAGTCCCGCGCGGCGTGCCAAATATGGGGGGCGATAGTGTAAGTTGGTATGCACGCCTGCAAGGACGCTTGAGGAAGCGAGGATTAATTACCCTTGTGACTGCGGGAAGGTTTGTAGGTTCGAACCCTACCGTCCCCCACTATTTCACGGAGAATAGATGAATCTAAAAGATTTTAGAAAGAAGTATGAAGAGAAGCTCGGATACTTTCAAAAAGAAAAAACAAACGCACGTTCTAAAGGTAGAGTTATGAATTGCAGGACTGCAATCAAGATTGTTGACGAACTGCTAACTGACCTTGGTGATCTAGAAGAGCACATTGACGCTTCTTATATGGAATTTGAAGAACTAGTTGATGAATAAATATGGACAGGATCCCGAACGATTAGGGTCTGGATTGCAAACCCAGTATTAGTGAGTTCGATTCTCACCCTGTCTTCCACTTGAAAGAAAAATGAGATGAACAAAAAGTACCATCCACTACAACAGATTTACAAGGCAAAAGGTGATCGCCCAAGGTTTCGTTCAAATGAGATTGTCAAACTTCTTTTGAAGCTTGGACCATTCGATTTAAACAAGCTTCATAACTTTAAACTATCTGATGAGGATTGGCTCCAGTTTTATCAACTCATTGGTTATTCGGTTGATGGCTTTGCAGAACTTAACAAGTCTCAAAATAATCCAGAAGTGATTGAAGAAGCAGACAGAATTGTTGAAGAGTATGGGCTTTAGGTATGCGCCACGCGACGGATTCGCAGATTCGGTTTCTACCCTTATCGTTCTAGGTTCGACTCCTAGGTGGCGTGCCATTTTGCCCTCTCTAAGGGATTTTAGACCTAGCTTTCCTAAAGCCGGTGGAACAGTTCGACTCTGTTAGAGGGTGCCACAAAGGAGAACAAATGACTAAAAAAGAACTCAAGAAAGAGAACAAGAAACTTAAGAAGAAGCTCGAAAAGCTTGAGAGATTTCGTCGAGAAGTTCAGGGAACTAAACGATGAAGAGAACTGAGTTTATAGACGGCAAGCCTGTAGCAGTTGAAGTTGATGTTGTAGAAGAGGCGTTCAACAAGTGGTGGGAACAATATTGTTTCTACAATAGTAATTACAATGCTACACTAACAATACGCGAAGCTTATAAGGCAGGTTTTCAAGCTTGTCAAAATATTAACAACCCAGACGTAGGAATATAAATGAATGAATTTTTGAGTGAAGTATACGGTGATTTGGAAAAAGAACTTAAGCAAATTTGTGATTATGAGGTTCCAGAAAATTACGTAGCTCCTTTTAATCCAAGTTCAATGCAAATAAGTAGCGTTTTTCAATTATTGAATAAGCAACATTTGGGTAATTTCTCCGCACCAGGCGCAGGAAAAACTCTTGCTGCTATTTTGAGTAGTTGTAAACTTGATGCTAAGTTGACCGTGATCTTTTGCCCGAATAACGTGGTTGGAGATAATGGATGGGTGAAAGAGTTGGCAAAATGTCTCCAAGCGGACTCTTATGAGGTTCAGCTTAAGACTTGGAGTCCTGTTTGGAAGTCTAAAAATAAGCCAAGGTATTTGATTTTAACTTATGAAGGAGGCTTGCAAGCAGAAGATTCATCATTGCAAGCCAAAACTTTTCTAGAAGAAAACAAAGTAGATTTTCTCGTTTTAGACGAGATGCATTATGCCAAGCGCCGCTCTGAAGAAACTTCTGCTCGTCACGATGTTTTGATGAACTTCCGAATTCAAGCAGGAGAAGATAATCCAGATCTGCATGTTTTAGGGATGACTGCTACTCCTGTTGTCAATAATCTTACAGAAGGGAAACACACTATAGAAATGATCAAGGGTGAAGAGAACGATTCTCTTGAAACGAGGAAAACCCTCGACAATGCCATGAAAATGCATCAAGAGTTTTCTCGTTGTAGTCTACGTGTTATTCCAGATTATGAAATAGAATGCGAAGAATGTGATATTCCAATTAAAGGCGACTCACATTTGGAAGAATTTCTCTCTTTGGGAGATAATCCAACAGAAAGTAAGGTCGATAGATTACTTACTGAGATTAAAATGTCAACTATTTTGGAGAATCTTGTTCCAAAAACCATCATCTATACTCACTACGTAGATGGAATCGTTTCTTTGTTGAAAAAAGAAGTTTCTGCTGCTAATTGGACAGTAGGAGTTTACACAGGTGAAGATAAAAGTGGATTGGAAGGTTTTTGGAAGGGAGATATTGATGTTTTGATTGCAAGTAGCGCAATTGCAACAGGAGTTGATGGTTTGCAAGACATTTGCGATCGTATTATTATCTCCAGTTTGCCTTGGACTAATGCGGGCTATCAGCAGCTGGTTGGTAGGGTTTATAGAAAAGGACAAAAGAAAAAAGTTGATATCTTTCGGCTTCTTGTTTATGTTACTGATCCAGAGACTGGCGAAGAACGATCTAATGATCGACGAAGAATGCAAATCATCGAAAACAAGGAAACTATTGCTGATGCTGTGCTGGATGGCTCTATTGGTAGAGACGCAGAGGAAAAAATCACTCAAAAGAAAGCAAAGAGAGCATTTGTTAAGTGGACTCAAAATATTGCTAAGGGAGACGTGAAGACTCATGTTGTTACTCCTCTTGAGCCAAAATGGGATGCCACTAATCGAAAAGGTGATAAGTGATGAAGATTAAGTTAAACAATCTGACAGTAACTCATCCAGAGCTATGTAAAAATTGGAGCCCTAAAAATGAAAAAGGACCAGAGCATTATACAAAGAGGACAGCAAGAGAAGTTTTTCTTGATTGTCCCACTTGTAAATGTGAATATCTAACTAAAGTTGCAAATCTAACGAGGGTTAAGGGTGAAACTTGTCCGAAATGTCGAATTGTTAACAACCTAACAACAACTCACCCAGAACTTTGTAAGGAATGGAGCCTCAAAAACGAAAAAGGACCAGAGCACCATACTGCCGGTGAAAATAAAAAAGTTTGGTGGGATTGTCCAACTTGCGATGAATCGTTTGATTCTTCTCCAAATTCTAGGACCCGCGCCGGGGTCGGTCGTGGTTGTCCCTATTGTTCAGGTCGTAAAGCAGGTTCTAATAGCAACCTAACAACAACTCACCCAGAACTAGTCAAAGAATGGAGTCCCAAAAATGAAAAGGGTCCTGAAGAATATACAAAAGGTTCAAATAAAAAAGTTTGGTGGGATTGTCCAACTTGTGAAATGACATATCCAGCCCCGCCCAAAAAACGTACCGTTGGTCGTGGTTGTTCCTATTGCGCCGGTAAAAGAGTATGTTCCAATAACAACCTAACAACAACTCACTCAGAACTTTGTAAGGAATGGAGCCTCAAAAACGAAAAGGGTCCTGAAGAATATATCAATGGCTCAGGAGAAAAAGTTTGGTGGGATTGTTCAGTTTGTAATGATTCGTGGAATGCTGCTATTGTTAGCCGAGCGCGAGGCGCTGGTTGTCCCTATTGTTCAGGTCATAAAGCAGGTTCAAAAAATAATCTAGCAGTAATTAATCCTGATTTATGTAAAGAATGGAGTCCTAAAAACGAAAAGGGTCCTGAAGAATATACCCCAGGTTCAGGTTATAAAGTGTGGTGGGATTGTTCAGTTTGTAATGATTCGTGGAATGCTGCTATTTTTAGCCGAGCGCGAGGCGGTGGTTGTCCCTATTGTTCAGGTCAAAGACCTATTAAAAAGCTTCGCTCTATTCTTAAAGGGGTAATGTCTTTTATCGATATCTTACCTTCATCAGAACTTTATGCTATCTTACAACAAGAGGGTGTTTCAAAGGCTAGATTAAAGAGAGTGTCAAAAGCAAAGAGGATTCTTCCTCCAAAAGATGTAGCTGCCTTCGTTGAGGGTGAAGAAGATACAACAGTAGAAGAGATGCTTCTAAAGGACGAAGAAGATTATTCTTTAGAGACCAAAGAACTTCTAAAAGAAGGAGATAATCTGAGTGTTGAAGCTGAAGTAGATTTTTCAGACATTATGAATAAGAATGTTGATTCTCTTGTGTTTTTGATGAGCAACAATTTTCGGCGCTGCTCTGATGATGATACTGCGACGTTTTTGATTGAGAAGGCAAAAGATCGAATTCGACAAGTAATAAACATAATAAGAGATAGAGATGGCAATGAAGCAGCAATGACTCATCTTCATTCTTCTTGGGCGTTGGCAGAGGAAAAGAGTAAAGTTGGATAAATGCAATATGTTAGGACAAGTATTTCATTATTGGACTGTTAAATCAAGAGACCCTATCAAGAAAAGGTATTGGATTTGCTCTTGCAAATGTGGGAGTGAGAAATCTGTTTTTTGAAAGTAACTTAAAATCAGAGAAGTCTAAAAGTTGCGGCTGTTGGGCAAAAGAAAAAGCATCCCGACCAAGAATAGATGACACCAATCCTGCTTTAAGAAGATTAATCCATTCCTATCGATTCAATGCGAAGAGCAGAGGGTTAGAATGGAATCTTACAATAAAACAGTGTGAGGTCATTTTTCAAGAAAATTGTTTTTATTGCGGTGCTGAACCAAGCAAAGTAAGAAAGACAGGTATTAATCACTTTGTTTATAATGGGATTGATCGAAAAGATAACACCAAAGGGCATGATATTGGGAATGTTGTTTCTTGTTGTTTTATTTGTAATAGGGCAAAAAGTGTTCTAACAGTGGAAGAGTTTCTTGAATGGATTGAAAGAGTAAATACCTACCAACGCTCCTAAAAACACACAACATTTAATGCTTGACAGCCTCCATCTGGTCTGCTAAAGTGGATTAGATGGAGGTTTCTTTTGATTACAGAAATCAAGTTTAAAAAAGGTAAAGATGCTTGTCCTACTATCGAATGGCGTAGGAAGATGTCTGACGAGGAGTTTAAAACAGCAACTGAAAAAGTTGTTTGTTTTGCGGCTTCTACGGGAGTAGAAGTTAAGTTTTCTTCTCGTTACAGGTGTACACACAAAGTGTGTGATAAAATCATTTATATGAATTCGAGAATGAAGCCATCGAAGACTTATTATATTCTCCTTCACGAAATGGGACACAGTGTTATTCAGAGCTATATGACCAAAGGACAGGATCATTCAGAATATATGTTGAATTATCCAGGCAATGTAGATGAAAACACTATGTGCTATACAGCTGAAGGCGGTCGTGAACATCTTCTTTCCAAGAAAGACCAACGTCGACGAAATATTACAATCATTCACGAAGAACTTGATGCTTGGCGCAAAGGAATCGATATCGCGGCTATACTTCAATTACCATTGAGTTTGTACGATTACTATTCAATGGCTACAAAAGGTGTTGAATCCTACGTGGTTGGAGCAGTAGTCGATGGAAACTTGAAGCTTTGAAGAAGATCCGAGAAAGTAACTTGACAAAGGCGAAATGATCTGTTAGGATCTATTTAAGGAACACCGGACGAGATTCCGGCTTGAGGAAGACAATGTTTATTTCAAAGTTACATAAACAAAATACCATCGGCTATCATTTGTGGTATAGCCATGCGAACGCCCTCAAGTCTTATTTGGGCTAATCTCTCCACAAAACCCCCTAAAACTAATGTATTGTAGGAGAGGCGTCTGGGTGACGCCGGGCGATTGTTACTCGCTTGAGGTTGGTTCGAGTCCAACTCTTACAACCATTGCAGGTAGTATTAAAAAATAAAACGTCGGTCTGTTAAACCGAAAGATGCGAGTGGGAGTCTCGCCCTGTAAGCCAAGAAAGAAGGAAGAATGTTTGAGTGGGTGATGAGATTGATTAGAAAACGCATTAATCCTAAAAGGATGTGCGACGATTGTCTAAGAGAGTTTACTTATCAGACCAAATCTGGTAAGATGCTATGTGAGAAGTGTCACAGGAGGCAAAATAAATGAAGCCAGCTTGGGATCAAATTTGGATGGACTTAGCGGTAGCAATATCGCAACGTTCAAATGATCCTAAGTTCAAAGTCGGCGCTGTAATCGTCACAAGAGACAATGAGTCTGTTTTGTCGCTCGGTTACAATGGAGACGAAAAGGGTGGAGACAACATTAGAGACAGCTTGGAAACAGGATGCTCTGGATTCATTCACGCTGAAGTTAACGCAGTTGCTAAAATGAACTATGTTGACCCAAGAGAGAGAAAGATTTATCTGACTCACTCACCTTGCCTTGTATGTGCTAGATTGCTCGTCAATGCAAGAATTTCAGAAGTCATCTTTAGGGAAGAATATAAATCAGACACGAAAGGACTTGACTTACTCAGAGAACGTGGTATAGTAGCTAGACAGTCAGAATACTGGGAATAGAAAGGAAGCAGAAATGACGGATCTTAAAGTAGTTTGCATTAGCGATACGCACAATCAACTTGACACGTTGAATATTCCAGACGGCGACGTTTTGGTTCACGCTGGAGACTTTTCGATGATGGGCACTGAAGAAGAAGTAGTTAAGTTTTTTGAAGATTTTTCTGCACTACCTCATTATGTGAAGATTTGTATCGCGGGCAATCACGATTTTATGCCTGAGAAAGACCCTGGTGGTTTTCGAGCACTTCTTCCCTTGGGGATTACTTACCTAGAGGATACCAGTGTTACGATTGAAGGAGTGAAGTTTTACGGTACTCCTTGGGTTCAAAACTTACCACGTTGGGCGTTCAACATCGATGATGTAAAAGAACGTGCAAAGAAGTGGGAGATGATTCCAGACGATGTCGACGTATTGATTACGCACGGTCCTCCATATGGAATCCTTGATTTGCTCAAGTACCCACGCGCAGGCGAAGATCCTCACGTTGGATGCAGTGCTCTCAATTATGAGGTGCTGGAGCGAATCAAGCCGAAGTACAATGTCTTTGGACACATCCACGAGGCAAGAAGCACACGTAAGATCGGAGAAACTACTTTCATCAATGCTTCTATTTTGGATGAAAAATATAGAATCAAAAATGAACCGTACATATTTAACATTGGAGAGGAATAGAAATGAGTTGTTTGTATTGTGGTGGTGAAAGCTGCGGATCCTCCGCAGGAGGATCTGAAATGTGTAACAACACAGGAAAAGATAAGGAAAAGGGAAAGAAAATGAAAAAGTACAAACACAAGCAATAAGGTTCGGACTGCACCTGTTAAAGCAGTCCCTTGTGGGATTGTGGCAGAGTGGCTTATGCACCTGACTCTTAATCAGCGCCGAAAGGCAACGTGGGTTCGAATCCCACCGGTCCCACCAACAGGTGTAACTCAATTGGATTAAGAGTAACGGGCTTTTACCCTGGAAGTTGTGGGCATCCAATCCACCACCTGTACCATATCGGAGAAGAAAATGATAGATATAGTAGGAAACGAAATCAAAGAAAGAGATGTCATAATATACGCCAACGATAATGGGTTTTTAACCTTTGCAATTGTTGAAAGTGTGAATGATGAACGTTTGGAAATCTTGGAAAAGGGTTATCGAGATGTAGTACACAAAAAGGTCCTAGTAAGACCTAATAACACATTGTTGATAACTGGACAGATAGACCTACCTACGCCTGGGAATATTGATTCTCAAATAAACTTTCTCAGGTCTTTAAAGAAGTAAAGAGATTGATGATTTATGCTCGTGCTGCCGTCGAATGATAGATCGTAGCCAACCGTTCTAAGGGGAGTCTCAGCTGAACCTGTGGATTGAAAATGAAGCAGGGAGAAAGACGAACTGAAGTTTGAGGATCGATAGGAGAGGGATAGCTTCCTCAAAAATGTTCCTCACGGAAGGCGAGCCCTGGAGAGTAGGAAAAGGTGCGAAGAGTAAGCACTGAAGTACAAAATCCTAGCGTTGTCCGACTCAGACAATGCAAAAAAGGCTTAGGGTTAAATTCCCTACACGGGCGCTTTTTTTTAACTGGAGATAAATATGAGTGCAAGTTTGCTTGGACATATGATGGAAGAATTGATTGCTGCTGGTGTTGAGATTCACCTCACGCCAAAGAAATCAATCGATTCAGATGATGGCGGCAAGATGTCCGGCGCTTTCTCAGAAGATGATAAAATACTCGAAGTAGCCTCAGGAAGAGATGACTGTCTTCAAGTATTCGCACACGAATATTGTCACTTTAAACAATGGCAAGATGGACTTTTTGAAGACATTGAAGTTATTGCTGCATATTCGTGCTTTACTCCTTGGCTTTTGAGGCAAAGAGAGCTTTCTGAAGAACAACTTGAGCTTTTTATTCGTAAAATGCAATGGCTTGAGATGGAGAATGAAAAGAGGACAGTAAAACTCTTGAAGAAGTTTAAAGTTGATTTTGATGAGGAAGAATATATCACCAAAACCAACATCTATATGCACTCATATGAGTTGTGTAAAAGAGTTCGTAAATGGCACAAGAAAGCACTTTATGATCTTCCTGAACTAATGGAACTAGTTTCAGGAGAAGAGTTTCTAAAAGAAGAAGATTTTGGTGAATTGCCAGAAGGATTTGAAGCGATAGCGATGCAATGCTACGACTTCACAAAGGAAGAAGAGGAATAAAATGGACTATTATTATTGCTATAGACATTCACATATGGAGTAGCTGTCAGAGACGGTGGACTGCGTCAGGCTGTAAACCTGAATCCTGTAATGGGACGCTGGGGGTTCGAATCCCTCCTACTTCACCAACTGATAGCTAGAATGTCGAGCAATAATATGGTGTTTGATCCCGAAGTGGTCGAGGGGCTGGACTGTGAATCCGGTTTCAGAAATGATAAGCGAGTTCGAGTCTCGTCATTCACCCCAAATCAAATACGCTTGACAAGCGGAGGACAGTATGGTAGGTTTAAAGGTAATAGCACATTTTGCAAAGAAGCAGGATAGAGACTGGGTTCTCGTTGCTAAAGAAGGTGTTGTTGTGAAGGATTTTTTCTTACGTACTGGAAATCAGTCACTCTACCAAGTGGAGTATAAAGATGGAACTTTCGATAACTGTTGGAATGACCAACTTGAGGTGATAGAAGAATAGATGGAAATTACTTGGGAAAAGTGAGTTAAGTAGTGTGGTATTGGCTATCGAACGTTAAAATGACAGTAGCTGTCAAAACAGATGAAAACGACAATATCGTAGAAAGCGCTCCAATCGTTCGAAGGTTCACTGGGCAAAACTTAGAAAACTTAGCAATGTGGATGAACAGACAGAAGGGATTTGAGATAGAAGAAATGAAATGTGGGGATATGGCGTAATTGGTAGGCGCGTCGGGTTTAAGTTCTGATGTCTTCGGGCGTGTGGGTTCGAGTCCCACTATCCCTACCACAAAAAATAATATGGGCTAGTATTCCAACGGCAGAGAAAATCGTTTCAAACGCGATCCAGTGAGGGTTCGAATCCCTCTTAGCCTACCAAAGAGGAAAGTATGAAGTATATTGACACGATGTTACTGGTTTGGATCTGGGCAATTCTATTACCCACCTGCTTCATTGAGCCTGTTCACATTGAAGAGCCAGACGCTGGAACACCTTCAAGAACAGTCATACTTCCACCATTCGCTATCACATGGGGTGAACCAGATGCAAACGATATTGACCTTGTTCAAGACAGCGGTACTGTTGACAGTGGTTATGATGGCGGTTTGGACTTGGATGCAGGTAGCGATAGTGATTCGGGTCCTGTATTGGGTGACTCAGGGGTCCTAGAAGACTCTGGTTGCGATTCTGACGATGATTCAGATAGTGATTCTGACGATGATTCTGACGATGATTCAGATAGTGATTCTGACAACCATCATGGACATCATCATTGAAGCAAGGAAGATTAATGTTAGACGAAAAAGCAGTTGAAGAGTCAGATTTCTTGAAACTTGGAGAGGCTCTAAGAGATCCAAAGTTTCTAGAGGTAATGGTAAAGAAATGCCAGCTTGAAAACAAGGTCCGCGTCATTCCCGATAGAGAAACAGACGAACCCTATCTTGTACGCTACTATCTTCAAAACTTCAGACCGTTTGGACGTATTGTAATGCACAACGTACTTAGGTCAGATATTGATGGATTACACGATCATCCTTGGGGATTTCAAAACTACATCATTCGTGGTGGATATTGGGAAACCAATCAAGAAGGAAGATTCTGGCGCCCAGCTGGCTACAGCGCCACAAGAGCCTCTGATTATATGCATCGTCTTGAGATTGATCCAGCTAAGGCGCTTGATGAAACTTGGACGCTATTTATGATGGGTCCTAAGGAAAAAGACTGGGGATTTCTCAATGAAGGTAAAGAATGGGTTCAATGGGAAAAACACCTAGCAAATAGAAAGAAGAAGTAATATATTCGGGGTGCTGGGCACAGGAAAGCCTCCAAAACTATCCTTGCTGGGTTCGATTCCCAGACCGTTTGCAAAACCTTAGGAGGTTGAATTTTGTCTTTAGTTTATCTAGCAGGTCCCATCAGCGAGCTATCATACGATGATTGCACTGGTTGGCGAGAGTACGCAAAGAAAGAACTAGCAAAAGCTGGCATTACAGGGTTAAACCCTTTGAGAGCAAAAGAATATCTTCAGAATGAAACTTCAATGCCAGACGCTGTAGGACAGATGAAGAGCGATCATCCATTAGCTCACGTACTCAGCAGTAGAAAAGGCATCACAACTAGAGACAGATGGGACTGTACCCGATGTGACGTTGTGATTGCTAACCTTTTAGGAGCGAAGAAGCCGTCCATTGGAACGTGTATGGAAATCGCTTGGGCTGACTTGAATAGAATCCCAGTAATTCTAGTTGAAGAAGAAGGTGGATTCCACGATCACGCAATGATTGCAGATTGTGTTGGATTCACAGTTCCAAATCTTGAGCAGGCACTAGAGCTTGCAAAGGCGTTGTTGCAGTCATGAGAATGTATCACTACAAAAAACTACCAGAAGGCGCCATTACTCACTTTGAGTTTGGTTATGAACAGATTGGCTTCATTACCTTAAAGAATCAACTTGTTAAAGTTGAATATAAATATGATGGGTTGGGATATTTGCAAGTCGATCCTGATACTACAAAGTACGGTCCAGTTGATGCTCCAGTTTTTAGGAAGAAAGCTAATTAGAACGTGATTGTATGTGTTTGTAACGCAATAAACGAAGAAGAACTCGACGACGCTGTACAATGTGGGTGCAGCGCTGTAGAAGATGTTTGGAAACACTTTAAATGCCAAAAACGTTGTGGTATATGTGTAGAGAGCATTGAAAAAAAGTTAGATACTGACTAGTCAAAAAGTTTTTGTTCTTTAAGAGCACTACTTACGGTAGATGCCCACCTTTAACGAACGAGCTTGGCGAAAGCTAGTATTAACTACACAATTTCCTGTACAAAATATAAGCGGTTCAACATTATCAGTTAATACTCTCAGCGGTTCTTCGCTGACTGTATCAACTGCTAGTGGTTCTTCGTTATCTGTTAGCAATGCTAGTGGTTCGTCGCTTAATGTTACAACTGCCAGCGGCTCCTATGTTTCTGCAAGTATTTCGAGCAGTGCAGCAAATGCTGTTCACGTTGCTTTGCCTATTGATCACAATATTGAACTAATGTGTACGCTAAATCAACTTCTTGAAGAACAAAAGAAAACTAATCTCTATTTATCAGAGATAGTGGGTGACACATTTTAAATGAGGGTTTAAACAATGATCTTGGAAGACGGAACAGGTACAGGCAGTAGGTTAAAAATTGATTCAGAAAATAGAATGTGGGCTCGTGTTATCACTGAATCCGAAGCACAACACGCTAGTGAAGAAGGCGATGCTTACAATATTAATACTGGAATAATGTTGGTGACTGGCTCTACGACTATCGCAGGTTTATATATTAAGAATACAGAAACAAGAAACCTTATCATTGAAGCAGTCGCTGTCGGAATTGGCACAGGTTCTGCTCTAAATCCAGCAGTTGTCAGAATCGTTAGAGCACCAACACTCGGAACTATTATTTCTGATGCTAATGTTGTTGATATGAATGCTAATAGAAATTTTAACTCAAGTAAAACTTTATCATCACTCGCCTATAAAGGATCACTTGGTTCAACTTTTACTGATGGTGCTCCTGTTGCTCAGTTTTTCCAAACTCACAATGGTCGCTTGTTTGCAACTATAAATTTTATTCTTCCTCAAGGTACTGCTATGGGTGTTTCAATCAACCCAAACCTTACGGCTGGCACATCTTCAGTTTATATTGCTGCTATTGTTAATTTAGCTCCTATTGTTGGTTCATAGTAAAAGGGGTTTATAATGTCGTTAAAATCTATCATTGAAGATGGAAATGGCTCAGGATTAAAAGCAACAGTAGATAATGTTCCAGGTGACGGACAGAACGGTCTTGTTGTTCTTACGACTCCTTTGTTGGAGCTTTATCCTAAAACAAAATTCTTCACCAATCCAGAATACGGCGTTTCTATGGTACAGAGCGCTTCTTTGTCTGGCGCTCCCAAAAACATTCACAACGGAAATGACACAGGTCTTTGGGTTGGCTCTTCTATCGTCGGCGCTAAATTTAATTTTAGTTCAACAGATATAGCTTTTGAAGGCACCAGCAGCGTCCACGCTAACTCTCCATCTGTTGGGGACATAATGCAATTTGCTAGTGGCAGCGCATTCACAGTTTCTGACTATGGTGCTCTTACTTTTCATATTAACGTTGACAGAAGGTGGACCACCGATTCGGTTTCAATCTATGGTTGGGATACAAATTCTGGCTCTATTGTTGGAAACAAGGTTTTGTTAGAAGATTATTTTGTTCAAAACGATTTTGATGTTTGGCAAACTGTTACTATTCCGCTCGTTTCGATGGGACTTGGCGGTGATGAGATTATTGACTCTATTAGAATCGAAGGCGAATCAAACACAGGAAGAGGACCAGAATATTATCTAGACAAAATCGCATTAAAAGGAACTTCCACTTCTACACCTCTTTGTTATACAGCGAAACCTTCTCCAGGGACAAGATATCACGTTAATGCTTTTAGGCTTATTATCGGAAATAACATTTCAGGCTCCGTTACAAATGGGACCATGACAGGCTTATCATATGATAAATTTATAGGAATGAATGAACTTTCAGGTGGCTTGAACATTCAAAGAATTCTTAATGAAAGTGCTGATTTTACAGGACGCTTCACTACCACAAGCGATTTGATGTTTGCTGGCTTGAGAAATATTGACTCTATTAGTGATGGAACCAATTCTCTCTTTATTTATGAATTTGAGTTTCATACTCCAAGTATCTTAGATTCTAGAACAAATGACAGAATAGAGATTACTTTGAACGATGATATGACAGATTTGACCTATTTGCGTGCTACATTGCTTGGATCTGAAGAATTCCTCTAATGAGTACTTGACAAAGGTGAAATGAACTGATAGGATATTGTTCTCGCGAAAGGTATTAAAGTGAAAACGATTTTGATGATTTGTGTGTTGTGTTTCATTAGTGGAGTTGTAGAGGCAAAGCCACTCCCCACTAACGCTGAAAAGATTGAAGAGAAGCTTTGTCAAGATGAAGCAGCGCTTCAACAGGCAGAAAATGCTCAATGGTATCAAAGCGGCTGGGTGTGGATTGGTGGCGCTTTTCTTGCCACAGGTCTTTTTACTACAGTCCTCAGCGCTGTTCTCCTTCCTTTCACTGCGGGTGCTAGTTTGAGTCTAAGTTTGATGGGCTGCGGATTCCTTACCTCGGCTGCATTCGATATTTGGTTTGGATTGTGGTTGCAAGGTCACGAACGCGACATGGCTAAAAAGTGCCAAGAGAAGAAAAAAGCTCCTAAAAATACGAAAACGACAATGACAATGGTTTATTAGGGCTTGACAAAGGCGAAATGATCTGTTAAGATCTACTTAGAAGAGACATAGCCGAAACATTCAAACGGATGTACCAAGTGGGATAGGCTCCCTTGGCTGAAGAGGCAAGCCTAAACGAAAGGGAGGAGATACAAATGAAAAACGATTCACAAGAGCTATATGTTAAGCGACTGGAGAACGGTCTTCTCCCACTACCCGCGTAGGGTATATCACTTACATAAGAGATGTTTCTTGCACACTTAACAGAGTATGAGAAAGCCTGGTATTCATCGTCCCCTGGAAGGACGAAACGCACGTTCAAATCGTGTCACTCTGACCACGCTAAGTGCTTGAAAACATTGAAGAAACAAGATTTATGAGATGTAGCTCAGTTCGGCACTACTTACTGTATGAACCAAGCTGAACTACAAGCTTTAATTGAAAAAGATTTCACGTTAAAGCAAATTACGAAAGAAACCGGGAAAGCTTCTACAACTATACGATATTGGATTAAGAAGTACGGATTAAAACTGAAGAGGGGTCGACGCGGAAAACACCCAAAAGATTTTGTTGTTCAAAGAAGTTGTACTTGTGGTGAGACCAACCCTGACAAGTTTTACGGAAACAAAAAAAGTATCTGCGGTAAATGTCACAACAAGTATACCCTAGAAAAAGGAAGAGAAAACAGAAAGAAATCTATTGAATATCTTGGTGGTGAATGTGTGATTTGTAGTTGGAAAAAGTTTGGAAGTGGTTTTGACATTCACCATGTGGATCCAAATGAGAAAGATGTTGCCTTTGCTTCGATGAGAAGTTGGTGTTGGGAGCGAACGAAAAAAGAACTTGACAAATGTGTTCTTCTATGCAAATGTTGTCATGCGGGTGTTCATAGTAACGATTTGAAAATAGACCAGAATTAGCGAAGCTTGGTTATCGCGTCTGCTTTGGGAGTAGAAGATCGTAGGTTCAAATCCTACATTCTGGACCAAATTGAATGAAAACAAGGAGTTAGAGTGTATATTGTTCATCTGAATTTGCGATTTCTCGGTGATGATCAAAACAGTTTTGATTTTTATGAGAAAACGTTTACTGACTTGGAGAATGAAATTGAGAAAAAACTTTCTCTCAGAATAGAGTATTACAAGAACGCCATAGTTACAACTAACGTTCTGTATGTTGATAAAATTACAGGCAAGCCTGAAATTCTTAATGGAGGAGGTCATTGGGTACATCCGATCCATGAGCTTCCTCCTCAATCAGTAAAGGATATTTATAATTCTATTTCTCAAATGAGCGATTGGTATATGCCTCCTAACCTTCCTGATTGTGAACATATGGATGTAGGTGCTCATCTAGACTCTATTTTGAGTTCTATTAGATAAGATAGAAGAGGACTAATGGCAAAACGCATTGAAATTGATGGCAAGTTCTATAGGATGAGACGTGGAACGCTTGTAGAGATTCCTAGCGAATGGGTGGGCAATACTACTCATCCACAAACCATCCGCAAGCGCCAGTCTAAACAGACAGGCAAATCTAGGCGCAAAGGCAATTGGGGTAGCAAATACCGCGAACGATTGCCCTCGCGAATGGAAGAGAACAAAGGTCCCATCGAAGAAGGATTAGAATGACAAGCAAGAACACTGATTGGTATTGGGACGAAGAGGAAAATAAGTATGTGCTGTTGGCAGGCGCGCTTACAGTTGAGTTAACTAAGCAACTTGCAGCAACAACAAGATCTATTTGGAAACTTGAAATTAACTGTGTGCCCAATTCTATCTATTACATCTATCCTAAAGGAACAGAGGAAGAAGAAGATTTGCTAGAAGAAGCTGCGGAAAGAGCCATAAGTGTTATTGAGAATCGTATTGGAGCAATGCACTCTTACATAGACATACTCAAGTATGTAAAGGATTAGAATGACAACTAAAAAAGAAGATTCGTTTGATACATTTCCTTTTGCTGTTATAGGCGTAATGTTTATAATTTCTCTCATTTCGATAGGAACGATGTTCATCGTTGACTACAATGAACCCGAACGAGTAAGATGCGTAAAAGTAGCCAAACGCGGCTGTTCCAATGTTGATGAGAGTGGAGACTTTGGCGCTTGTATTGCTAAGGCTTGCGGAGAAGCTAAATGAAAACAATTGCCCTCCTCGCTCTCGCACTCTCCCTTAACGGTTGTTGCTGTTGGGGACTTGGAGTAAAAGTCAGTGAGTCTTATGATTGTTTCGATAGCCAAAGAGAAGCTTATTGTCTTGAAGCAAAGACAGAAGAGGAGAAGATAGATTGTTTCGGAGAACTTCAGGAGAGATGTGTTCACGAGTCTTTGACAGGAAAGTTTGATTAAGTAATTTGTGCTCAGGTGGTGGAACTGGCAGACACGCCGCATTTAGGCTGCGGTGTCCGAAAGGACGTGAGGGTTCGAATCCCTTCTTGAGTACCAGCGCCGGAAGATGTAGGGTATTGAATCCCTACTGCAACTAAAGAGGGAAATGCTGACACATTTGCTTCTGCGAGGGAAAAAGGATATGTCAGTATCTTACAAAACCATCGTTCTTGTATAGCTCAACCAGAGCACCGGATATTTTGGAGTATTCGTCTAGCGGAATAGGACGCCTGATTCTCAATCAGGAAAACGACGGTTCGAATCCGTCATACTTCACCACCCCCGGTACGTGGGTTCGAATCCCACTGCACGTGTTTTTAATAGCTGTCACTATTAAAGAATACAAGAAGATTGTTGGCAGGCAATGCTTGACTGCAAGTGTATCGTCTATTGGAAGGACGCCGGATTTTTTATAAACTACTTACTGTGTGAGTAAAACAATAGCGCAGTTACTTAGCGAGCATCCTCAGTTCAATTTTGAACCAGGGATGCTTGTTTTGTTTCACAAGTCTCGAAAAGAAGAAGTAAAGTTGCGCCTCACAAGCCCTGAGACAGCCGTTCTATGGCAGACGGCAGACGCACTTATGGAACCAATCTTAAACGACTACGGGACGTCTGCGGCGCTCATAGAGGTTCTAACTAACGCCACCGGCAAAGGAAGGTTTGAGATTCACCGCACGTCAGCCATTACAAACAAAAGATGGGTTGTTAAAGTGTTCAAAGGCGGTACATATGAAAATGGCGAGTCACTAGGGGAAACGCTAGCACTCGCCATTTTAGATTTATGGGACAGAAAGGTCAGATAATATCTTTTACGAATTCCTGAATATCTTCTAGAGTTACCATCAAACCTACATTTTCTAAAGTTATAAAAGCCATAGAAGCGATTCCGATGATTTCCCATCTTTCATTATAGACTGGAGAGCCTGAACTTCCTGGTCTAGTTGGAATAGTGTGCATATCCAAGTCATAACCAAGCTTTTCGCGATTAACTCTTCCGGCATAATAGCCTTCAAATTGGAGGATCATATTTTTATCGTGAATCCCCCAAGGTGCTGCTAGATTATATGTTTTTTCTCCTGGTTTTGGCATTTGATGTGCAATAGGACTTATTGGTCGTTCTACCCTATCCATAGTAATTAAAAGGCACAAATCTGACTTTTTAGATACTTTTAAAATCAGAGTTCTATGTTTGTTAAGTTCTATGTCTAAAGCATATAATAAACCATCTTGAGGTTCGCAAATATGACCAGCAGTAAGGATAAAAGTGTTGTTTTCAATATGTTGAATAATAACACCAGAACCTGAGCCTAGTTTTTGTCCGTTTTGTTCGGAAATAACCTTGACAAAAGATTCTCTTGGTGGTATATTAGTTGTTGGGATAAGATTTTTTAATGAGACGCAGGCGATTGGATTTATTAAAATGGCAAATCCCAATACAAGAGCGAATGTTCGTAGTAATGTTTTCATATTAGTAACTATGAAGAACTACTTAAAAGAGATTAAGTTCTTAATAAAAAGGTGGGTAAATGGCTAAAAATACATATGTTCTCGATACAAGCGTGTATCTAACTAACTTTCACGCACTCTACGAGTACAAGAATCACGATATCGTGGTGCCCCTAAAAGTTTTAGAAGAAATTGACAAACACAAGAATAGGCAAGATTCTGTGGGACATCAGGCTCGAAACACAATTCGAGAGCTTGATCGTCTTAGGGAAAAAGGCAGCCTCTCGAAGGGCGTTCGTCTCGGCAAGGGTAAGGGCATTTTGCGAGTGGAAGGATCATCAACTTCTTTCCTTCCAGAAGATCTGTCCCCAAAAGTTCCAGACAATATGATTATTTCTACCGCATTGGCAGAGCGCCATGACGCTGCGCACAACGCTCCAAGTCGTAAGGTGATTTTGGTTACTCGCGATATTAATATGCGAGTGATTTGTGATTCAATTGGTCTTAAGTGCGAATCATATGATCCAGAAAAGGCAGTTCAAGACAGAAATGAGCTTTATTCTGGATATGCAGAAGTGGAAGTAGACGAAGAGTTTTTAGATCGTTTTTATGCTGGTGAAGTAAACAATCTCCCTCCAGAGATTATTGATGGTGGTTTCAAATACCAACCCAATGAATTCATAATGCTAAGAGCTGCTGGAAACGAAAAGAAGACTGCTCTTACGCGCATCTTTAAAAGTGGTAAACTTGAAAAAGTTAAAGAGTCTAAAAGAAAGATTTGTAACGTAAAGACACGCAACCGCGAACAATCTTTTGCTATGGACTTGCTGTTAGATCCTGATGTCAAGGTTGTTACTCTTGTGGGTAAAGCAGGTTCAGGCAAGACTTTATGTGCCATTGCAGCTGGACTCCATCAAACAATCGACGAAGACAAATATCGACGTTTAATTGTTTCGAGACCCATTCAACCAATGGGAAAAGATATTGGATTCCTTCCAGGTGATATTAACGATAAGATGCTTCCTTGGTTGGCTCCCATTCAAGACAATTTGCAGACCCTTCTTGGTGACAGGGCTCAGCTTGAAGAGCATATGTTTCAGGGCACGATTGAAATCGAAGCTTTGACTTATATTCGTGGTCGTTCTATTTCTGATGCTTACATTATTATCGATGAGTCACAGAACTTGACGATGCACGAGTTGAAGACTATTATCACTCGCGTTGGAGAGAATACTAAGATTGTTCTTACTGGCGACATCGAACAGATTGATAATGCTTTTATTAACGATGTGACGAATGGTTTGACTCACGCAGTAGAGAAGTTTAAACATTCTGAGCTTGCTGGTCACGTAACTTTGGTCAAGGGCGAAAGGAGCGCGGTCGCGACTCTCGCAGCCAAGGTACTATAGAAAGGGGAATAACAATAAGTTCACTACTAGTTAGTAACACTAGGAGGTAGTGAAATGTTTGTTAGAATTGAAAAACCAGGAAGTTGGGATGAAAAAACAGTTATTGTTCAATGTGAGGAGTGTAATAGAGAAAGAGAAATCAAATGGACTACTGCTCGTATGAAAAAAGAGCATCTGTGTAGATCGTGTTCAATTAGTATTGCGAATACTGGAGCAAAGCGCTCTGAAGAAGCTAAAAAAAGAATGAGTATTGCTCAAAGAAAATGTGGCAATGGTGGGATAAGAATGAACCAGAGCGGCGGCTATAAACAAGTTATTGTAGATGGCTATCATCCAAGAAAAAAAGATAGAAAAGGCGGCAACTATATTATGGAACACATTCTCATTGTAGAGAAAAGATTAGGTCGCTTCTTGGAATCGCGCGAAATTGTTCACCACATTGACGGTAACAAACAAAATAATGATGATTCTAATCTTTTTTTGTGTTCTGGAGAAACAAAAAAAGAATCTAGACAAATCCACAATGCTTGCCATACATCAGCTGAAAAATTAGCATTTGACATGCTCAAGAGAGGTATGGTAGAGTTTGTGGACGGTCATTATCAACTTAAGGAAAAACAATGAACAATAAATACAACGTAGATGAACTTTATGAAAAGATGGGATTGATCCCCTATGATGAATTTTCAACTAAACAAAGAGCAATCAACTTGGCTCACCCTGAATCATATAGGGGAGAGTGTGATGGTTTTAGGCAAACAGGTAGGACCACTAGACAACTTTGCAAAGCAATAGCTAACGTTTTGTCTGGAACGGATGTAGTGTATTACGTTAGTAATCAAATTTCCGCAAACCATCACAAAAAGAAAGCAGAAGAAATTTTAAATAAGATTGAAATTCATAATTTTACTTCCCCAAACAATGACATTTGTTGTTTCTCTAAAGATGGTACGTCATCCCTGATGGGAACAAAACTTTCTTTCGTGATTGAAAAATCTACAAAGAAGGTTTATTTTGATGCAGCTTTTAACGATTGATTTTTTAAACACAGCAAACGCTGTAAGGAAAGGAAAATGACAGAAGAAAATATTAAAACGCTAACTGAATTGGAGGCAGAAGCTCAAGCAGAGTTGCAACAACCTGTAGAGCCTATCAACCCTTTGAAAGCTTTTTTTATAGAATATGTAGGCAATAAATACAAGCCTGAAGATGGTGCAGTGACGGTTGAGATGTGCGTTCAAGCTTTAGGTGAAGATTTCCCAGAGTTTTTGGTGCCTGTGTGTGAGCAAAACTTCTTTCTTGGTTATAATCAATGTGAGGCAGATATTCGAACAGCACTTACCGCTCGTGACGCAGCTAAGGAAACTGAAGCAAGTGTTGATTTAGATGAAACAGAGGATGTAGTCATTAATGAATGATTACGGAGTAAAAACCTATATCAAGCAGACAGCAGGAGGACTACAACAAGAACTTTTGTTTAACCGCATTATTGTTTATCAGCAAAATCCACTCCCAGATGGAATCGAAATAAAGAATCTCATTCAGAGCATCGAGGAAAAGGTTCCTCAATTTTTATGCAACGATATCGATTCTATTTTCGTCGGTCAGTTTTCTTTTTTGAAAGAAAAAGATCTAGAAGCTGTTTACGAAAACGGCGCCATCTACATCAGTAATGAGCAAGATAACGAGCAAGATTTTTTGTCAGATATTGTTCACGAAATAGCACATTCTGTTGAAGAGATATATCCGCTTGACATATATGGAGACAAAACAATAGAAAATGAATTTCTCATAAAGCGTAAAAGTATGGCAGAGATTTTGAATGCTCACGGCTTTAAAGAGTATGATATGGCATCTTATGCTGAAACAGAATACTCAGTTGAGTTTGATACTTATTTGTATCAGCACGTCGGATATGAACTTCTTCACACGCTTTTGCAGGGATTGTTTGTTTCGCCATATGGCGCTACCTCATTGAGAGAATATTTTGCAAATGCATTTGAAGAATTTTATGCTGGAGATACGTATTACGTTAAATCTATTTCTCCAGCTATCTATAGAAAGATAATCGACATTCAAGGTTGATAAACAAGAGGAAAAAAACAATGGAAAAAAACATCAAAGTAAGCAAAGACAAGGTAGTAGTTTCGCTTAAGCTAGCACCTTGGAAGCCTGGTCACAAAAAGGTTAGATATTACGAAGAAAATGCTCGTGAATGGGTAAAAGAAGAGCATCCAAAAGTTGTGATTGGTAAAACCCTTAAACCTTGCGTTGTACGCAACCAGGGAAGTATTACAGAGGGTGAATGGATTTTTGAAGTAGTCCAAGAAGTAAAAGAAGTAAAAGAAGTAAAGAAAGTGACCAAGAAAAAGGTTGCCCCAAAGAAAGAGGTGGTTAGTGTTAAAGATTCTAACCGAACAAGTTGAAGAAAAAAAGGGTAGATATCTTTCTTGGTCAGCTGCCAAGAACTGGGATGAATGCCCTTATTATTATAAGTTAACAAAAATAGATGATATTGGTGGCTTTGAGGGGAATGTTCATACCGCTTTTGGTCACGGAGTTCACTGGACCATCGAAAAGGAGCTAACCCCTACACGGACTGGCTCTATTGATCTTGCTGAAACGTTTACAGAGAACTTCAACAAAGCTCTTGGCGAACTTCCAGAAGAGCAAAAGAAACTTCTTTCAGAAGAACCCAAAACAATGAAACTTCACGATGAAATGAAACTTCAGGGTCGTGAACTTGTTCCTTTTCTTAAGCCTGCGCTTGATGAGTATTTTGGCGAATGGGAACTTGTTGGTATTGAAGAGAAATTTTACGAAAAATGTAACTTCTATGATTTGGGAGATTTCTTTTTTAAAGGATTTATTGATATTGTCGTCAAAACAAAAGATGGGAAGTTTCATATTGTTGATTGGAAAACTTGTAGCTGGGGTTGGGATGTGCGAAAGAAGTCAGATCCTATGGTTACCTATCAGCTAACTGTTTACAAACATTTCTTCTGTCAAAAATATGGTATTAAACCATCAAAAGTTGAAACTCATTTTGCCCTTTGTAAAAGAACTAACAAGACCAACAAAAGAGTCGAGTTTTTTAAAGTTACGAGCGGACCAAAAAAAACTGCCAATGCTCTTAACTTCTTGAAACGAGTCGTATACAATGTCGATCATAACAATCACTTAAAAAATCGCAGTAGTTGTTATAAAAAAAAGAAATGTGAGTTTCGCCATACGAAACATTGCTTATAGGATTATAAATGACTGACAAAACCCTTACCTTTTCTGACAAAGTAGAAGAGCTTGCAACTGTAACAAAAATTCCCACCAAGAAAATAAAAATCTTAACTATCGGAGACCACCCAATGTCTCCTTCTGGTGTTGGTACACAGACTCGCTATATGATTGAGCACTTACTTTCTACAGGAAAATATCAGTTCATTTCTATGGGTGGAGCAATAAAACATCACGATTATCGCCCTCAAAAGACGGAAGAATGGGAAGAAGATTGGATTATGCTTCCTATTGATGGATATGGCAACCAAGATTTGGTTCGCTCCCTTATTCTGGCGCACAAGCCAGATGTTCTTTGGTTTATGACTGACCCAAGATTTTATGGTTGGTTGTGGAATATGGAAGAAGAAATTCGCCCATTTGTCCCTATGGTTTATTATCACGTTTGGGACAACTATCCGTTCCCTAAGTTTAATAAGCCGTTTTACGATTCAAATGATGCTATTGTAACGATTTCTAAGTTGACTGACAACTGTGTAAGAAATGTTTCACCTGAGGTAAAGTGTATTCATTTGCCTCACTCAGTAGATACTGATGTTTTTAAGAAGCTGCCAGATGATGACATTGAAACTTTCAGAAAAGGCGCTTTCCCTAAAGAGGAAAAGGATTCAAAATTTACTTTTTTGTGGAATAGTCGCAACGCCCGTCGAAAACAATCGGGTTCATTAATTTTTTGGTTCAATGAGTTTCTTGATAGGGTGGGTCGTGATAAAGCACGATTGATTATGCATACCGATCCTAAAGATCCTAATGGACAAGATTTGGAAGCAATCATTCACGAACTTGGTTTAACCAATAGCGAAGTAATGTTTTCCCGTGCCAAGCTTCATTCACTTGACTTAGCAAACTTGTACAATATGGCAGATTGCACTCTTAGCGTTTCAGATGCTGAAGGGTTTGGTCTTTCAACAATGGAATCCATCGCTTGTGAGACACCTATTATCGTTACTATGACTGGCGGTCTACAAGAACAAGTAACCGATGGCGAGAACTGGTTTGGTATTGGTCTAGAACCATCTTCAAAATCTATTATTGGTTCACAAGATGTTCCCTATATCTACGAAGATCGCCTTGCAAAAGAAGATGTCATTGCAGCATTAGTGAAAATGTATGAAATGAGTCCAGAAGACCGCGCCGCACTTGGTAAGGCTGGTCGCGAACACGTTCTTAAAAACTATAACTTCAAAGATATGATTAATGGTTGGGACGATATTTTTACCGATATTCATAAAGAATGTGGCTCTTGGGATAATCGCAAGGGATATGATAGATGGACTTTCGAAGAAATGGGTAAAGCCAAGAAGGAGGCAGCGTGAAAAGGATTGTAATCAAGGGACCAGCTCTTAGTGCGTCAGGATATGGGGAACAATGCAGGTTTGCCCTCAAATCTCTCATGGCTCACGAAGAAAGGTTTGAAATATATCTTGAAAATATTAGCTGGGGTAAAACTGGCTGGATTCCAATGGATAGTGAAGAAAGAAACATTATTGATCACCTTATCGGCAAGACAATGATTTATGTTCAACAAGGCGGAACGTTTGATATTTCCTTGCAAGTAACAATTCCAAATGAGTGGGATCCTAATCTTGCTCCCTATAATGTTGGTTATACAGCTGGTATTGAAACAACTCGTATTTCTCCTCAATGGATTGAAGCGAGCAATAAAATGGATAAAATCATTGTTGTATCTAACCACGCTAAAGCTGGCTTCGACCACACTGTCTATAAGGCGCGCAATGAGCAGACAGGAGAAGAGAAAGAGTTCAGAACGACAACTCCAATAGAAGTTGTTAACTATGCGTTGCGCAAGAGTAAGCCAGCAAAGCTAGATTTAGAGCTTGAGAATGATTTCAACTTTTTGACAGTTTGTCAATGGGGACCTCGTAAGAATCTTGAAGCTACTATCGTTAGCTTTATGGAAGAGTTTCACGATGAAGATGTGGGTTTGGTTGTAAAGACCAATATTGCTAGAAACAATGAAATGGATCGACAACATTGCCGCTTGCGCTTCGACGATTTTCTAGCGAACTTCCCTGACAGAAAGTGCAAATTGTACCTTGTACACGGCAATCTTTCTTCTGAAGAGATGGCAGGACTTTACACACATCCAAAAATTAAAGGTATTGTTTCAACTACACACGGCGAGGGATTTGGTTTGCCACTTTTCGAAGCTGTATGTCACGGTTTGCCAGTGATTGCTCCTAACTGGAGTGGGCAAGTGGACTTCCTTTATGCACCTGTAAAAGATAAGAAGACTAAAAAGATTAAGCAACGTCCTCATTTCCTTAAAGTTGATTTTGAATTGAAACAAGTTCAACAACAAGCAGTATGGGATGGAGTGGTTCAAGCGGATTCTAAATGGTGTTTTGTTAAGAAGAGTAGTGTTAAACAAAATATGAGGAATCTATTCAAAGAGCTTCAAAAGCGTCAATCACTCGCAAAGAAACTTCAGAAATATGTAATTAAAAAGTTCGAGGAAGAGGCTATTTTTGAACAGTTTGCTACTGCTGTACACGAGTCTGAAGATGCCTGGGAGAATGACCTAGATGAAATTGCAGAAGTCTAGAAAGATTGTTTTCATAGCGGATTACTTCGTTGGAGAAGTTGTGGGGGGTGCCGAATGTAACGATTCGGTCCTCATTTCTTTTTTAGAGGCACAAGGTTATGAGGTTGAGAAGAGAGAGTCTCAACGTGTTCGCGTGTCTGACTTTGTCTCAAATGATGCTTTCTATATTGTTGGTAATTTTATTGGACTCTCAGAAGATGTCAAATATACCATGGCTACTGCTGGTGTTGAGTATATAATTTATGAGCACGACCATAAATATTTAAAGTCACGCGACCCATCAAAATTTAAAAACTTCAAGGCTCCTTTGAACCAGATTATCAATCACGATTTTTACAGCAATGCGAAAGCCGTGGTTGTACTTAGCGAGATTTGCCAGGAGGTGATTTGCAAAAATCTCAACATCAATAATGTTTATAACATTGGATGCAGTCTGTGGGGGAAGGCTCGCCTTGAACTTTTGGAGCGCTTAAGTTATTCGAACAAAACGGAAATGGTTTCAATTATGGAATCTAGCAACCCCACTAAAGGCACCGCAGCCGCTGTTGCGTTTTGTAAAAAGAATTCCTGGGATCCTCGTTTAATTCCAACAACTAAAATTCAAGAACAGTTTTTAGCAGATTTAGCTAAAACACATAAGTTGGTTTTTATCCCTCAAGTTCTTGAGACATTCTGTCGCTTGGCAGCTGAAGCTAAAATGCTCAACTGCACACTAATCACTAAGCCTAAAATGCTCGGGTTTGCAAGTGAAGCGTGTTTTGAGTTGCAAGGAAAAGAACTCATTGATGAAATGAGGCGTAGAGTCGACAAGGCGCTCAAGCTTTTCGAGGACTTGGTTGAAGGTAAAGAAGATACTGGCGACGGCAAGGTCACAGCCATTTTAAATTGCTACAAACGCCCACAACTTTTAAAAGAACAGATTCAGGCTTTAAGAAATCAATCTAATCCTCCTGACGAGATTTGGGTATGGGCTAACGACGATGGTCTTGAAGACAAACGTAGTCGTGCGTCACGCCTACGAACTTGTGGTGCAGACAGAGTTTTTAATAATGATCACAACTGGAAGTTCTATGGCAGATTCGCAGCTGCCTTGCTTGTCGACACCGAATATGTCGCAATCTTTGATGATGATACAATACCAGCAAAAGATTGGCTCTCAAACTGCCTAGAAACGATGGCAGTTAAGGAGGGCATCCTCGGTGGAGTTGGTTGCATACTGCCGGGAGACAGCTACTACGGGCACGAGAGAGTGGGTTGGAGTGCTCCCAACAAAGAGATAGTTGAAGTTGACCTTGTAGGTCACGCTTGGTTCTTCAAAAGAGAGTGGTTGCAATATTTGTGGAGAGAAAAACCACAAACTTGGGACAACGGAGAAGATATACAATTTTCTTATCTCGCTCAGAAATATGGAAATATTAAAACATACGTTCCCCCACACGACAAGCCAGAAAAGTTTAGCTCGACAAAGGGAATGGAGTATGGTATAGATGATGTTGCAACTTCGAACACACGAAACCACGAAGTCTTCTATAAAGAGAGAAACGATTGTGTGAAGAATGCAGTTAAGAACGGTTGGAAAATCGTTAGGAGTCGATAATGTTAGGTATTGCTTTTGGAACCAGACCTGAATGGATTAAGATTTTACCTGTTGTTAAGGAGTTAATCGAACGTGTTATTCCATTCAAATTAATAATCACAGGGCAGCATAGTGATCTTCTTAACTATAATAAAATAAGTGAAGACTTGTTTGATCGCGGTTATGATCCTGCTGATTGGAAGAAAGGTAAGCGAACAATGCGTGTGCTTGAAATAGCAACGCTTGATGATGCCAATAGATTAGATTCTATTGTTTCTAGTATTTTAAGCAAAAGTGATAATATTCTTGATGGGTGTACTTCCATTATGGTCCAGGGTGATACTACTTCAGCTTTTGCTTGTGCTCTTGCAGCCTTTCACAGACAGATTCCTGTGATTCACCTTGAAGCAGGGTTGAGAACGTATGTTTTGGAACAACCGTTTCCTGAAGAAGGAAATAGGCAGATGATCTCTTGTATTGCGAAGCTCCATTTATGCCCAACATATGAGGCAGAAGAAAATCTTTATTCTGAAAGAAAAGATTGGCAGTCTCTCGTTAAGACTACAGGAAATACTGTACTCGACAACATTCGAGATGTGAAGACGACGAACTTGAAGAGAGTGTTGGTAACAATGCATCGTAGAGAGAATCACGAACGTCTTGACGAGTGGTTTACAAATATCAATGCTTTGGCAAAAGAGAGACCTGACTATGAGTTCTTGCTTCCCATTCATCCGAACCCTAATGTTTTGAAGCATCGTGATTTACTGACGCACGTTAAGGTGGTAGAGCCAATGGAGCACGATGAATTGATCAAATACCTTGCCTCTTGCGAATATGTTATTACAGACAGTGGTGGAATCCAAGAAGAAGCTTGTTTCTTACGCAAGCCCACGATTGTTTGTAGAAAAGATACAGAGAGAGAAGAAGGATTGGGAAACTTTTCGATGTTGTGTACTGGTCCAGAATTTCTTAGTGATATACACGGGCGACTTCACAAACTGAAGTGTGAGGGTCCTTGCCCCTATGGCGATGGTCATTCAGTAGAGAAGGTGGTAGATGCAATCCAAGGACTTTAGAAAACATTTTTGGATGCTCCAAAAGAAGCTAAAGAGTGGTGAGAACTTTGCCTTCTCGCGTTATTCTGATGGTGAAATGATTATTATGCAGAATAAGCATTTGAAACTCGGTGACGAAAAAACGACCGTTGATGGTGCAAACGCTGGCATTGGTTATGATAAATCAGATCATAAAGAATTTGATCCAAAGAAACATTCACATTTTAGAGATGAACTGCTCAAAGCCTATCAGCATAAACAAGATAACTATTTTGTTGGTTTGAGTTGCCCGTGTTGTGTTGGTAAAGAGCAAAACAAATGGATGAAAGACGTTCGCGGCGGAGATGATAAGCACTTGACTTGGGCGAATCTGTTTGTAAACTCAAACTATCCATATTTTCTAAACCATATTGTACCACTTTTGAAAAATAAAAAAGTATACATTGTGTGTAACGAAAATGCTGATTTGAGTGAACTACCTTTTAAGGTGGAGAAAGATTGGCGTATTGGTTCAAACGCAATGATTGAAGATGCTGATTTGATTGATGGTATAGATGGTTTCATTAATACGAATAAAGTGAAAAATGCAGTGTTTTTGTTCGCAGGTGCTTCTTTGACGAATTTGTTGATTGGTAGATTGTTCCCGACACATCCTGATAACACATATCTCGACATTGGAACAACGCTGAATCCACATATGAAGTTGCCTATTGCTAGAAATTATTTGAAGGGATATTTTTTAAAATCTGGCAACACAGAAATTTACAGGAGGTGTGTGTGGTGAATGTTGTACACAATAAAAGAAAATATTGGGATTTCATTAGAAATCTTCGAAATGATTCGAGAGTAAAAAAAGGATTCATCCAACAGCACGAGATATCTCTTGATGAACATTACGACCACATGGGTCATTGCGCAGCTACATATAGGATTTGCCTTATTGAAGATAAGCCCGCAGGCTACGCCCGCGTTGATTATAGTGGAGACATTAGCGTTTGTGTCCACCCAGACTATCAGAAACAAGGTGTAGGAACGGCATTGATTGAAGATATTTCCTACTCAGACGCCTTTGCTAAAATAAAGATTGAGAATGAAGCAAGTCTGCGCCTCTTTGAGAAGTGTGGCTTCAAGAAAAAGTATTACATTATGGAGAAAGAATGAAAGAAAATCCCTATGAAATTGTCAGAATGTTCGAGCGAGTAGTAGCAGAGTACACGGGTGCCCCTTATGCGGTATCGGTAGACTCTTGTACAAATGCGTTGTTCTTGAGTCTTAAATATAAAGCTAAGCTTGAATCGTTACATCAACGTCTCCATACACATATCGTTATTCCAAAAAGAACATACCTTTCAGTACCTCAATCAATTATTAGAGCAGGATACAACCTGGTATTCGATGAGCGCGAGTGGGAAGGAACTTATGATTTGATTGGCTCTAATGTAGTTGATGCAGCCAAACGCTTTACATCAAATATGTATGTACCAGGAAAGATGATGTGTCTTTCGTTTCACATTAAAAAGCATCTGAAGATTAGTAAGGGCGGAATGATTTTAACAGACGATCCTGATGCAGTTGCGTGGCTCAAGAAGGCGCGATACGAAGGGCGCTCAGAAGGTGTTAGATATCAAGATGATGACATTGATATGTTGGGATGGAATATGTACATGACCCCTCAACAAGCAGCACACGGTCTTACTCTTATGCAAAACTTTCCAAAGGATAATCCAGATCTTCCTGAGGATCCACCATATAGAGATTTGACTGAGTTCACTATTTTCAGAAATACTCCGGTGTTGAAAAAATGATTACATTTGTAGAGCTTGGAGTCTTGGGGCGACTGGGGAACCAACTTTTCCAATATGCTGCTCTTAAGGCACTGGGTTTGGAAAATGGCTATGACGTGCGTATTCCAAATCCAGCTACTCAGGTATGGCACAATCAGAAGTGTTTGCTTTCAGAGTTTAATCTTGAGTGCAAATATTACGATACCGATCTTCCTTTGTATATAAAATATCTCTATAACGAACGTGATCATATGAACTACGATCCCAATTTTTGGATCATTCCAGATGGTACAAACTTGAAGGGATTCTTTCAAAGTACACACTATTTTGAGAAACATTCTGAACAGATTAAAAAAGAACTGACACCTAAACCTTGGCACCTCAAGAAAGCTGAAAAGAAAATAGCAGAAATAAAAGCAAAGTACCCTGGCTGTGATATTGTAAGCCTCCACCTTCGCCGAGGAGATAACACCGATGGTTCTAATATTTCGGTCAAGTTGAATCAGATGTATGATTCTTTCGAATCTGATTATGATGAGTATCTGGAAAAAGCGCTTCTCCAGTTTGATAGAAGAACCACTAAGTTCTTTGTATTCTCTGGTGGATCGCGCTCAGTAGGAAACGATAACACCGCAGATATGGAGTGGTGCAAGAAAGAGTTCTCAGGTGCTGAGTTCATCTTTTCTGAGACAAACGATACAATGGAAGATTTTTGTTTGATTAGGGCTTGTGATCACAATATCATCTCTCCAGTGAGTAGTTTCGGCTGGTGGGCAGCTTATCTAAATCCAAGCAAGGAAAAGATTGTAGTTGCTCCTAAACATTACCACCCAGATATGCCAGAATACAAGCACAGACCGGGATTTTACCCAAAGGATTGGAGACTATTATGAAATTGATTTTTGATGTTGGCTATAATAGAGGCGACTTTACCTCTAAGTGTTTTGAGAAGTTCCCAGAGTGTAAATCGATTGGTGTAGAAGCTAATCCTAATCTTGCTTATGCTGCCGAGGACACTCCAAATGTTACGGTGCTGAACAGGCTCGCTGCTCGTGAGGGCGATGATGACCTTGAGTTTTTCATTGAGCCAGACCAAGATGGTATCTCTACTGCTTCAAAAAAGTTTATGGAGAACTCACGTTTTTCAAAAGGAAGCGACAATCTTGCACCCCATTCAGCCGAATGGATTCCTCCTATTATGATTGAGACGATTACAATAGATGAGATGGTAGAAGAATATGGCAAACCAGATTTAATCAAAGTTGACGTAGAAGGTTATGAACTTGAAGTTTTAGCTGGATTAAGTCATAAAATCAATAGACTCTGCTTTGAGTGGCACGAAGAATTTTTAGATGAATTTGTTTTGTGTCTTGAAGAACTGGAGAGAATCGGATATAAAGAATATGGAATCATTGGCTACTTTGTTGAGCCAGATAAAATTGAGGGCATGACTTATTCCCCTCAAGGCGATCCGTATATGGTAGAGCCAGAAAGCTATTTGTCACGCGAAGAGCTGCTTGACAATGTTAGAAAAGTCTGTTATCCTGAGCGCCGCATTAACTACGGAATGTTGTGGGCGAAATGAAAGTATTAAATAATAGAAACCAAAACTACTCAGATGATGCAGATTTTTATCTAGAGTTTGAAGATCATGATGACGGTGATGATAGCGAAGTGTTGTACTACGGCTATGCATCTTGTCATGATAAGGCTAACATAGAACTTTACAAAGATTCAAAGCAGATTTTCTGGCAGATGGAACAGCCTTGCGGTCTTATGGATCCAGGCAAGACAGAATTTCATGTAAATATTGGAGAGAATTTTGATCGAATCTATTCTACGTGTCCGTACACTGCTGAGTGGTTAAATAAAATCAAGTACACTGATGGAAGATACCGAGTGTCCATTTTCCCCCACAATGCAAAGTACGCAATCAAAAAAGAAGAAGAAGTTGAGCGAGAGTTCGACGCTATCACTTGGGGCAACCCACACGTTCAAGACGTATATGATATTATAGAGACGATTTCCAAATTCAAGTACAACTTCTATACTCTGGGCTTGGCTAACCTCAATGCATACAAAAAGTATGTAACTGGCATGAAGATGGACAGAAAGGTTATGTGGGAGACTTTGCGAAAGACAAAGATCATGGTTACATCTAACCTCTTATACGTTCAGCCTCGTCACGTTGCAGCAACCAAGGGGATTCCTCAATGGGAACTCAATGAAGCTTTTTCTCATGTAGACCAAGGTATTATGCCTCAAATTAAGACCAGATGTATTGAGGCAGTCTTTAATAAGACTCTTCTTTTGGTCAAACGTGACCCATGGAGAGTTCTTGAGAAATGGTTTGTTGCTGGCGAAGACTTCTTGTATTACGACGACAAGAATGATCTTTACGAGAAGATAAAAGAGATTTCCAACAACTGGGATGATTACAAACACATTCCAGAAAGCGCTTATGAGAGAGCACTTAACAATTACACCACTGACCATTTGATGGAAGCTATCAAAAACGATGTTACAATGGAAATGCTGAAATGAGTTTCTACAAGAATAAGAAAGTCCTCGTCACCGGTGGAGCCGGTATGATTGGTAGAGAAGTAGTAGACCTTTTATTGGAAAAGGGTGCTAAAGTCAGAGTATCGAGCATCGACGACAATCCAGTGTTGCCCAAAGGTGTTGCTTATTTTCAAGCAGATTTGACGGACATCAATCTTTGTCACGAAGCTTGTAGAGACATTGACTATGTTGTAAATTGTATTGGAGTCAAGGGTTCGCCCAAGATGTGTATGGAGAAGCCAGCCAGCTTCTTCGTCCCAATGTTACAGTTTAATACTAACATGATGCAGGCTGCCCTTGAGAACAAGATTGAGCGATATGTATATGTCAGTAGTGTTGGAGTTTATTCGCCTCAGGAAGTTTTCCAAGAAGATTCCGTTTGGTCTACGTTCCCATCGCCAAACGACAAGTTTGCAGGCTGGGCAAAGAGAATGGGCGAACTTCAAGCTGAAGCTTACAAGATTCAATACGG
>Ga0114932_10000299_pt1 | contig 59131 bp, 41 predicted proteins | sample 2SBtaG_2_FD_87286 | JGI IMG/M metagenome (GOLD analysis project Ga0114932, IMG submission 87286) | Deep subsurface microbial communities from Kolumbo volcano to uncover new lineages of life (NeLLi) - 2SBTROV12_ACTIVE470 metaG | ecosystem: Environmental > Aquatic > Marine > Volcanic ...
AACAGCGACAAGGCGCACATGCAGAGGGTAGCGAATGTCGAGCGAGTGCGACACCGGGCGCGATTGGGAAAGCGCTGTTGTCGAAGGCGCGATCGCGATCCAGACTGCCGGCCTCGACGGGGGCCTCATGCCAGACTTCACATGCCAGGTTTGCGGAGACGCGTTTTCGTTGCCGCAAGAAGTGATCGACCGCTATCCGGGGTGGAAGCCTCGGTTTTGCAGGCGGCACAAGGGTGGCAAGGCCAGCTCGGGTAAGTCGGGAAGTGGCCGTTCGGGTGCCAGCAAATGGTCGGGCGGTGGCGGCAAGTCATCGGGTAGCCGTGGTTCATCGCGTCGATCAGGCGGTGGCGGCCGAGGCGGCAAGGGTCGGAGCGGATCGTTGCGGGAAGAGAACCTGCCCCTCGCGGACGTGTTGGCCCGGTACTCGGGCGGGCCGGACGACGGCATCTTCACCGACGGTAGCTGCAGCCCCAATCCAGGCCCGGGCGGGTGGGGCGTGGCGTGGCTCAAGGGCGGCGAGCTCGTCGAACATCGCCACGGCCACGATCCGGCGACGACCAACAATCGCATGGAGCTCCTGGCGATCATCGAGGCGCTCAAGCTGATCGACGAAGACACCGCGGTAATCGTTTTCAGCGACAGCAACCTGTGCGTTCAAACCCTCAATCAGTGGGCGGCCGGCTGGGAGAGGCGCGGCTGGAAGCGCAAGGCCGGGCCGATCAAGAACCTCGAGTTGGTGCAGGAGGCCTACGGTCTCAAGCAATCCCGCCCCAACGTGAAGATCGAGTGGATTGCGGCGCACACCGGGTACCTGGGCAACGAGCTCGCCGACTCGCTGGCGACGGCGTGGATGCGCAGTTCCCTGTAGCCGCCAATCTTTGTAGCGGCCAATCTCTCTTGCCCCCAATCTCTATAGCCGCCGCAGCTCTGTTTGCCGGTCGGCGGCGTCCACCAAATGGCACTGCGCCTTGACAGCCGGTCGTCCTGAGCCCGATCCTGAGCAGGCCGTGCACAAACGATCCCAACAAGCGACTGCTCCACGTTTTACGCCCGTCGCGAGAGGCGTGTCGTGGCTCGTGGTCGCCGCCGTGGTCGGTATCGCGTTCACCCCGACGACAGCTGCCGCGCGCTCCGGAGAGATGCGGCTGTTCACGCCTGGCTTCGAGCTCATGACCGGCTATTCGGTCAACGTCGGCTACTTCTACGAGACCGGCCCGAGCGATCTGCGGCCCGCCGGTGCCGATGTGATGAAAGGCAACCCCGTCTCGACCGGGCTGACCTATTACGAGCGCCAGGGGCTCATCAGCGGCTACCTGATCGCGATCGCGGCCGCGGCCGCGGGGTCCTACGGTAACTCGCTGCCGAAAAAGACCACCTACACCCGCAAGGGCAGCTGGGTCGTCGAACGCAAGTACTACCTCAGCCCCGAAGCGAGGGCCAAGGCGGACAAGGACGTCGCGGATCGTTCGGCCCGCATCGGTTCAGCGAGCAACCAGAGCTTCGAGTTCATGGTCTACATGCGGTCGCTGCCGGGCACGACGGGCGAGACGTCCGGTTACCGGCTGAACATGTTCTTCGGCATCCCGATCAAGAACGAATACATGCTCGACCTGGGCTTCGGCTGGGGCAAAGCGGACGCGTGGTGGAAGGTCGACGGCGTGGACTACCGCGCGGAGTGGATCTACGTCGGCATGCCGTTTCGCTTCAACATTCCGCTGCCCATCGCGCTGGCGTGGATCCAATGGGACTGGAACTGGTGGGGCCATGGCGAGCCCGACTACGAATACAGGGACGCCGACAAGACGCGCTTTTTCCGCCAAGCCACGCCGTTTCCTGTGCGCATCGGCCTGACGACAGCGATCCTCGACCGCATTCACGCCGAGTTCCAGGTCGTCACGCCGAGCCTGATGAGCTTTGAGTTCGCCTACCGCATCACCGTGGGGGCCAAGTTCTGATGCGACGTTTCGGTCCCCGGGCATGTTCCGCTTGCGCGCTCCTTGCAGCGCTGGTCTTCGTTGGCCCGCAGCTGTTCAGTACGACTGCCAGGGCGCTCGATTTCGCCAAGGGTGGCGGCGGCATCGGCATGGGCAAGCACGCGATCGGCACGATCCTGGGCGCGCAGGGCAGCCGCCGCATCATCGACAAGTCGGGCCCGCTTGAAAAAGACGGCAACGGCGCGATGGTGCGGTTTGAAGCTTCGATGCTCTACAAGCCCACCACGCTTGCAAACCTGGGCGGGCTCTCATTCGGCGCCGAAGCCGGCTACCTGACCAACGGCATCGACACGTTGAGCTCCAAGCATCTGCTGCAGAGCATGGGGTTCGTCTTCGACATCTGGATGGGCTTTCCGATCCTGGCGTTTCAGATGGGCGGCAACGACGGTGGCTTCCGGCTGTTCGTCGAACCCGGTTGGGGCGCCTCGTTCATCCACGGCTATGCATACATCAAGGGGAAACTCTGTTTCGCCCTGCCCGGCGGCGCGCTTGACGGCGAGGTCAGCTACCAGTGGACGCCGGCAGACGCCTCGTCGACGTGGGGAACGCAGTTTCGCGGCATGAACACGGCGACTTTGCGCGCGGTAGTGTTTATGCCGGGCAGCGACTCGGGCTATCACGGCTTCATCGACCTCAACCAGGCCAATCTCGAGACCTATTCGCCTGGTGAGGACCTCACCAACGACGAGGACAAGGCCTACAAGAAGTCCGATCCGCTCCTCAAACACATCCGCGAGCCGTTCCTGCGCACCTGGCGCATCGGCGTGGGGAAGACGTTTTGATGAAAAGCGCATCCACGCATCGACGAGGCCCAATTCTCGGGCTTTTTGCGACGCTTGCTGTGCTTTCGGCCGGCGCGATGGGCGGCTGCGAGACCGACATCCTGATCGAGCTCGATCCCCCGGGCGAATCCGATGACGACGGCGTGACAGCGGCCTCGTGCGACAAGCTGCACCAGGGCGATCTGAACCTCAGCAATGCGCCTCCAGCCGGGCTCGTGTCGCTGTGTGGGGTGACCGGCAACCTCACGCTCAGCCATCCGACCAACAAGGACGCCGCCAAGCAGGCCAAGAACATCAAGCTCGTGCAGGGCAACCTCATCTACGCGGACACGTACGGCCAGAACGCCGAGACGCTTCAGAAGCTGCAGACCGTCGAAGGCGACGTGACAATCCAGGGCTGCATCACAGCGGGCTTGTCATCGCTAACGTCCATCGGGGGCAACCTCGTGGTCACGCACAACAAGTGCGATTTGTCCGGCCTCAACTCGCTCAAACGGGTCAACGGCAACGTGCAGCTCAACGCCAAGAACGCGAAGCTGACCTCGCTCGAGCGAATCGACGGCGATCTGAACGTGTCGTACCTGCGCGATAACACGCTGACCGGCCTCGGCAACCTCAAGACAATCGGCAAATCGCTGCGCCTGGGCGGACAACTCAGCTCCATCGCGGCGCTTTCCGGGCTGCGGTCCGTAGGTCACCACCTCGTGATTAATGGCGGCAAGTTCACGTCTCTCACGGCGCTCAGCGGGGTCACGTCATGGGGCGCATCGGTCAAGGACTTCACCGTCCAAGTGCAGAATAGCCACGGCCTGACCAAGCTCGACGGCCTCGACGGGCTGACCAAGGTGGGGCGCCTGACGGTCCAGACCAACTACAACATGAAGTCGATGGCGATCCCGAACCTCACCGAGGTCGGCCACCTGAAGATCCGCTACAACAAGCTGCTCGCGTCCGTTTCGATGCCGAAGGTCAAGGTCATCTCATCGATGTACGTCTGCAAGAACGCGATGAGCGCGCAGCAGGAAGCGGAGTTGTACAAGAAGTTCGGCGGCGACCAGCAGCCCTGCAACTGACCGATCGAGCTCACGAGCGCCAAGGCGCGGGTCGTAGTTCAGATGCGCGCCAACCTCCGGCGACGTGTCCAGACTGCGCCGAACGCGAAGAGCAGCAGCCAACCAACGCTGCCGTGGCCGCTGACCGGTCCGCTGGAGCTGCAACCGCCTGAGTTCGCGCCGCTGCCGAGTCCGGTCGCGCCCGAGCCACCCGCGTTATTGGACCCGCCCGAGCTGACGCTGCCGGAGCTGGCGCCGCCATCGCGTGGACCAGCGTCGGGTCGGCCGTTGCCGGGATCGCTGGGGCCGCCGTCCGCTTCGCCGCCACCAGACGAGGAGGCGCCGGATGAAGAGCCGCCGGATGAAGACGCGCCGGATGATGCCGGCCCGCTCGATGAACCGGCTCCGCTGCTCGAGCCGCCCTGCCCGCAGTTGGTGATGGCGACGTTGAGGCACTTGCCGTCTTGGCAGCGGTCTTGCGTGCAGGGATCGTTGTCGTTGCAATCGACCATCGAACCGACGCAGACGCCGCTCTTGCACGAATCGCCGGCTGTGCAGGCCTCGTTGTCGTCGCAGAGCCCGCTGTAGTCGGTGTGTTGGCACGTGCCGTTGGCGCACTTGTCGGCGGTGCACGGGTCATTGTCGTCGCAGCCGTTGTCGCCGCCGACGCACTTGCCGGACTTGCAGACCTTCGCCGTGCAGCCGATTCCGTCCTTGCAGTTGAGCGGTTTGCCCTTGCAGACACCGCCAGCGCACTTGTCGCTGAGCGTGCACGAATCGCCATCGTTGCAGAACAGGGCATTGGGCGTCGCGACACAGCCGCCCAGACCGCAGGAGTCGTTCGTGCACGGGTTGCCGTCATCGCAGGTCATGGGGACGCCGATGCATGTGCCGCCCTTGCAGACATCGGACTTGGTGCACGGTGAGCCGTCGCTGCAAGCCTTTCCGTTGGCGACCGCGGCCGAACACAAGCCGGTTGACGGCACGCAGGAGCCCGACGAACAGGGGTTTCCGTCCCCGCATACGCGCAGCTTGCCCTTCACGCAGCCGCCGTTGATGCATTTGTCGCCGACCGTGCACTTGTTGCCGTCGTCGCACTGCTTGAGAGGGCCCGATTTGCACTTGCCGGACACGCACTTATCGCCAACCGTGCACTTGTTGTTGTCGCCGCAGGGGGCCGAGTTGGGTTTGGACACGCACTTGCCGGTCGCCTTGTTGCAGGCGTCGTCGGTGCAGGCGTTGCCGTCGTTGCAGCCGCCCGTCTTGCCGGTCGAGATGCACTTGCCCGTCTTCTGATCGCAGTGATCCTTGGTGCAAGCGTTGCCGTCGGCGCAGCTCTTCCAGGTCTTCCACTTGCACTTGCCGCTGGTGCACTTGTCCCCGAGCGTGCACGGGTTGCCGTCGTTGCACGCGCCTGTAATGGCTTGGTGCACGCACTTGCCGGATTTGCTGCTGCAGTAGTCCTTGGTGCACGGGTTGCCGTCGGCGCAGTTCTTGACCTGTTTGCCGCCGACGCACTTGCCGTTGCTGCATTTCTCGCCGGCGGTGCAGGGGTTTCCGTCCCAGCAGATTTTGCCGTTGGCGTATTTGTGCGTGCACTTGCCGTTGCTGCACCCGTCGGTCGTGCACGGGTTCTTGTCATCGCAAGACGCGGGACACTTGGGCGGGACCACGACGCCGCCGCCCTGGCCGCAGTGCTTCTTGACGAGCGCGATGTATTGGGTCCACGGCCAGTATTTGCCGGGATCGGTGTGCGACTGCTTGGGGAGCTCGACGTGACCCTTGATCGTGTTGCGGTTGATCGGCAGCCCGTATTTTTTCGTCATGTAGCACGTGAGCTTGGCCGACGCGTCCAACATCTTGGGCGTGACCCACTTCGGATCGGTGACCCAACCCTCATGCTCGATACCGAGGGTGTAGCCGTTTTGACTGCCGACGTGCCAAGCAACGTCTTTCTCTTTCACCATCTGGGTGACTTGGCCGTACTTGCTGACGACGTAGTGGGCGGAGACTTTCGACTTGCTCTGCTTGAACCAGGAGATGCAGCCGGCGTAGCTGCCCTGGATCGTGTGCACGACGATGACCTTGATCTGGCCCTTGCCGCGCCATGACTTGGAGTAGTTGGGGCTCTGGATGTAGTTGGCGGCGGGGTATTCGCCCTTGAGCGCGAAGTCGTACAGGCTCAGGTCATCCTGGGCGGCGGATTCGACCTCGGGCGGGATGAGGTGATGGTCCGAATGGTCAGCGCAGCCGGTGAAGGCGAGCGCCGCGACGAAGATGGCGGTGAAGAGAACAACCCTGCCATCGCGTTGAACGACGGGATGCAGGGCGCCGGTGTCGCGGTGCGAGCGGTCCAAAGGTGCCTCCGAGCGCGGGAGCGTACCATGGAACGAGACAAGCGGGACGATCAAATCACAGAAACTGTCTCGATCGGGTACGAATGGACCCCATATGCGCGGATCGCGGCGCTTGTTGTCGCGTTTCTCCCGGTTTGCGGCGGTTTCTCCGTAGCTTCGGCGCTGCCGCCGGGGGCTGAAGATGCGTGGGCCGGGCTCGCGTTTGATGGCAAGGCCTTCGCGGAGGTCGTCGAGCTCGGTACCGGCCAACACCTCGTCGCGAAAACACCGGCGAAGGCATGGCGGGCGGCCGCGGATGGAGCGATGAGGACGCTTGAGCAACGGTACGAGCTGGTCCCTCGTGGCGCGATGAAACGGGTGACAGGCAGCGACATCAAGGTTTTGCTGCGCGGGACCGTCGTGCCGCTTTTCTGCGCGGGCAAACGCCACAAGCAGGTCGATCTGCTGCGTTTTGTGCAGCGCCGGCGGATCCCGAAGATGGGCAGCGTCAAAGAGATACGTGCGTTCCGTGCCAAGCGTCGCAAGCTCCGCAAGACGATGGACAAAGCGTGGTCCGCGGTGCGGTTTGGAGAAGCGGACTTTCGCTGCGTGATGAGCTGGGTGCAGAGCCGGCTGCCGTTGGAAAACGCCTCATTGGTGGACCGAAGCGCCGGTGCTGTGCGGCTGGCCACCAACGCATCGGTGACTGGAGCGACCGTGACCAGGGCTGCCGTGACCCGACTCCAGCAACGCCGATGGGATGCGTGGCGGATCGCGGCGTCCCTTTTTCTGCAATCGCTGGACCCGCACTGCAATGTGTATCCCGACCGGCTGTTCGAAGCGCAGGAAGCCGCAGCGGCCACGAGCAAACCGCCGCGCGCGTACCTGCTTGATCCCAAAGACACCCGCGTCGGCGTTCTGCACGTGGCCCAGTTTGCGACGGGTACAGCCAAACAGGCTCGCGGCGCGCTTGCTGAGCTCCGAAAATCGACGCGGGGACGGCTCAAGGCCGTGATCTTGGACATGCGCGGCAACACCGGCGGCTGGGTCGACGAGGCGTTGGCGTTCGCGGATATGTTTTTGCAGCGAGGCGTTATTACCCAGGTCGTCAGCCGGCACGACCCGGTCAAGATCCATCGCGCCACAAAGAAGCGCGACGACGTGTTGTTGCCGATGGTCGTGCTGATCGACGGACGCTGCCGCTCATCCTGCGAGCTGGTCGCCGCCGCGCTGCACGAAAACAACCGCGCGCTCGTCGTTGGTGCGCAATCGTGGGGCAAGGCAACTGTCCAAGGCGTCTTTGAGGCTCAGCGCGGCGCATGGTCGGTCTTCGTGACCATCGCCCGCTATCACGGCCCCCGCGGAGACAGCCTGCAACGGTACGGGGTCAGGCCCGACGTCGTCGTCGACCAGCTTGCCCAGGTCGCCAGGAAGGACTGGCGCGAGTCCCGATTTCAGGGCGCGCTTGCACCCGCGCGCACCAACCCGCCGCATCGATCCAAGCTGCTCGACGGGCCCGCTTTTCGGCGATGTCAGCTGCGCACGTGCACGGGCCAAGCAGCGCCTCTCTGTATCGCGCGCAGCCACGTGGAGATGCTGATCCGCGGCGCGGCGAAGAAGTGCATGAAAAAGCGCTCCCGCAAGCTGAAGAAGAAGCGCCGAGCCCGGTGACGGCGCCGGTCGCAGGGGAGGAGCGCCCGACAGAGCTTCGCGCGCGTTGCCATCATGTCGACCGCGAAGCTCCGGTTCGCCTTGCCAAATCCACCCCGCGTTGATAGGCACCCCGCGTTCAAAAACGCTCGAACCACCCGGCGCAGTGAAGCGGTCGGGCCAAACGCAGGGAGTCGAAAATGGGACTGCAAATCGGCGGGCGGACACTCGAGAAAGTGGCGGTGATCGGCTCGGGCCAAATCGGTCCGGATATCGCGCTGCATTTCGTGAAAGTGCTCGCTCCTGCCGGCGGCTCGGTCGTCGTTGTCGATATCTCCGAAGACGCGCTGGCGGCAGGCAAGAAGCGGGTCGAAAAGAAGATCGCGCGCGGTGAAAAGCGCGGCGCCTTCAAGCCCGACCACGCCGCGGCCATGCGCGCGGGGCTGACGTTCACAAGCGACTACAACGACATCGCAGGGGCCGCCATCGTGGTCGAAGCCGCGACGGAAGACGCCGGTTTGAAGGGCCGCATCTTCGGTCAGATCGAGGCGATCGTGGACGAGGACGCGATCCTTCTTTCGAACAGCTCACACATCGAACCCGAGCGCATCTTCGCGCCGCTCAAGCACATCGGCCGGACCGCGGTCGCCCACTATTTCTTTCCGGCGGAGCGCAACCCGGTGGTCGAAGTCGTGCCGGGCGAAGGCACTGACGATGAGGTCACCGATTGGCTCATGAACTTCTACGAGCGCATCGGCAAGGTCCCGGTTCGCGTCGGGTCGCGCTACGGCTACGCGGTTGATCCGATCTTCGAGGGCATCTTCCAGGCGGCGGCGCTCTGCGTCGAGGAGGGGCTCGGAACGGTCAAGGAAGTGGATTATGTCGCGCGTTATGCGCTCGGCATGACCGTGGGCCCGTTCACGGCCATGAACCTGACGGGCGGAAACCCGATCACGCAGCACGGACTCGGCGAGATGACCGAGCGACTGGGCCCCTGGTTTGGGTCGCCGGCGCTGCTGGACACCCAGTTGGAGAAAGGAGAGCCGTGGCAGGTCTGCGGACGCGGCGAGAAAGCGGAGGTCGAGGGCGAGCGCAAAGACGCCATCGTCAACGCGCTGCGCGGGGCCTACCTGGGGCTGTGCTTTGACATCATCGACAGCGGCATCATCAGCATCGATGACTTCGAACTCGCTATCGATGTAGCGCTCGACCTGCACGGCCCGTGCAAGCTCGCCAACATGGTCGGCGTCGAGACAGCGCTTGGCCTGGTCGACGACTACGCAGCCGGTCACGCCGGTTTCCGCGTGCCCAAATCGCTGGCCACCCAGGCGGCATCGCGCAAGCCGTTCGCTCCCAGCAACCTGCTTGAAGACGATCTCTTGCTCGAAAACGGCGGCGTGATCCGGCTCATCCGCATTCGTCGCCCCAAGGTGCTCAACGCGCTCGACAACGCCACCTACGACCAGCTCAACGCGGCGATCGATGACGTCGCCGCCGCCGCGCATGTTGTTGGCGCTGTCATTTCGGGCTTCGGTCACAAGGCGTTCGTCTCCGGTGCCGACGTGAACGCGCTCGCCAGCATCGAAGAACCGGCGGACGGATACGCCATCGCCAAGAAGGCGCAGGACCTGTCGCGCAGGGTCGAGGGGCTCGGCAAACCTGTTGTCGCGGCTATCAACGGCATGGCGTTCGGCGGCGGCCTTGAGCTCGCGCTGGGTTGCACGGCCCGAATCGGGGTTGCGGACGCGAAAGTCTTGTGCGGGCTGCCGGAAGTGAACCTCGGAATCATCCCGGCTGGCGGTGGCACCACGCGCCTAACGCGGCTTGCTGGTTGGGAACGGGCGCATGTGTTGCTGCGAACCGGACGTCCGCTGAGCCCGATGGACGCGCTGAGCCACGGGATCGTGAGCCACCTCGTACCGTCCGACAAGTTGCTTGGCACCGCTATCTCGCTGGTTGCGCACCTGTCGCGCGGACGCATGCACATGCCGTCGACGATGGTCACGGCGGACGATGTGCCCGAATCGCTGCCTGAGGTCGATATCGGTCACCGCAGCCAGGCCGTCGACAAGCTGCTCTCGGACGCCATCCTCTATGCGGCGGCCCACGACAAGGACGACGCGTTCGAGTTCGAGCTGCGCACGTTCGAGAAGATCTGCGGGCTCAAGGACATGCGCATCGGCGTCGACAACTTCGTCGCGAACGGCCCGCGCGCGAAGGCCGAGTTCGTGCACGCTTGATCGGCGCCCGTTTCAATTCAACTGACCGTTTCCCCTGCAACGAGACACCAGGCGGGGCTGCAAGGACGCAATCGTCATGACCCAGACCGCTGCAAACGCCATTATCGAGGCGATCGACCCCGAAATCGCGGGCATCGTCGCCCGGGAAGAAGCCCGGCAGTTCTATACGGCCAAGCTGATCCCCAGCGAAAACTACGCGTCGTCGGCGGTCATCGCGGCCACGGGGACGGTGCTGACCAACAAGTACTCCGAAGGCTACCCGCGCAAGCGCTACTACGAGGGCCAGCAGTACATCGACCTGGTCGAAGAGACAGCGATCGCACGGGCCAAGGCGCTCTTTGGTGCCGAACACGCCAACGTACAGCCATACAGCGGCTCGCCAGCCAACCTCGCCGCGTATACCGCGCTCATCAAGAAGTCGTCGCAGAACAAGCGCATCCTCGGCTTGAGCCTGCCCGAGGGCGGTCACCTGACGCATGGCTGGAAGGTGTCCGCAACGAGCCGTTTCTTTGTCGCGGAGCACTACGGCGTCAGCGAAACTGATCACCTGCTCGATTACGACGCGATCCGCGCCAAAGCCCTCGAATACAAGCCGACCGTTCTCGTCTGCGGCGCGACCTGTTATCCGCGCGTCATCGACTTCGACAAATTCGCGGCGATCGCCGAGGAGTGCGGTGCGCGCTTGATGGCAGACATCGCGCACATTGCCGGGCTGGTGGCCGCGGGTGTGCATCCATCGCCCGTTCCGGTAGCCGACGTGGTCACGACGACCACACACAAGACGCTACGTGGACCTCGTGGTGGCTTGATCCTCTGCAAGAAGAAGTACGGTAAGCGCGTCGATCGGGCCGTCTTCCCCGGCTTGCAGGGCGGACCGCACAACAACGTCATCGCGGCGCTCGCCGTGGCCCTCAAAGAAGCTGACACCGAGGCATTCCGCGCTCACGCGGCGCAGATCGTCGCCAACAGCCGCGCGCTGGCCGACGAGCTGATGCGTCTTGGTGCCAACGTGATCACCGGTGGCAGCGACAACCACCTCGTGCTGTTTGACGCGACAAGCCTCGGGGCGAGCGGCAAAGAAGCTGCGGTCGCCATGGATACTGCCGGGCTTGAGGCCAACGCCAACACCGTCCCGTTCGACCCGCGCCCGCCGATGGATCCATCCGGCGTCCGCCTCGGAACGCCAGCCATCACGTCGCGCGGCATCGGCGAGGAAGGCACCCGGCAAATCGCGCGCTGGATCGTCGCTTCCATCCAAGCTCGCGACGACGAAACCAAGCTCGCCAGCATCCGCGGCGACGTCTGGGAGCTCATGGCCGCGCACCCCGCGCCCGGCTTCGAAGCCCCGTACCCGAGCCGCGAGCTCCTCCAGGTCTGATCCGGACACGTTCAAACCGGCGTTTTCGCTGGTGATCTCCAGCGCGTTGTCGCGATCTACCGGCTGCCGGTCACTGCCCGTATACTCCCGCCCATGGCTCCGGTTACGCGACTTCCACATGCCTTTGGGCGCTACGTGCTGCGGCAAAAAGTCGCGGCCGGCGGCATGGCGGAGGTGTTTCGTGGCTCGCTGCCCGGCTTTGGCGGCTTCGAGAAGACCGTCGCCGTCAAGCGCATGTACCGCCAGTACACGCACGACCAGTCGTTCGTCGAGATGTTGAGCGACGAAGCAAAGATCGTCAGCCAGCTCGCCCACCCCAACATCGTCGCGATCCTCGATATCGGCCGCGTACACGAGGACTACTACATCGCGCTGGAGTTCGTGGACGGGGTCGATCTCTTTCGCCTGCTGCAAAAGCAGTACGAAGTGGGCCGCGACCTGCCGATCGCGATGGCCATCTACGTGATCGCGGAGCTCTGTTCGGCGCTCGACTACGCCCACGCCCGACGCACGCCCGACGGCCAGCCGATGCACATCGTGCACCGCGATGTGAGCCCACAGAATGTCCTGCTGAGCAACCAAGGCGAGGTCAAGCTCACCGATTTCGGCATCGCCAAGGCGCGCTACAGGTACACGCAGACCCAGGCTGGTGTGGTCAAAGGCAAGCTGTACTACATGTCGCCGGAGCAGGCTCGCGGCGCCGAGATCGACCACAGATCCGACCTGTTCTCGGCCGGCATCATTCTCTATGAGCTGCTGTGTACGCGGCCGCTGTACGACGAGGAAGAACAGGGACGGCTCCTAAGCGTTGTCGGGCACGCCGAGTACGACTGGCCTCGCGACAAGCGCTCCCGGCTGCCCGCAGCTCTGACGACCATCGCCGATCGCGCCCTGCACCGAAGCCCGAGCCAGCGCTACCAGAGCGGTCGCGAACTGCGTGCCGCATTGCTTCGAGCCGCCGATCAACTCGGTCAGCGCTGCGACCGTGAAGAGTTCGGTCAGTACCTTCGCAAGCTCTTCGTCATCCCCGACGACCGGCCACCGCCGGTTCGCGCAGCCGGCGTTCTCGACTCGACCCGCGACTACTCCGTGGCGCACTGGGCTTCACAGATCCTCGACGTCCCGTCGACGATCAAGCCAGATCCGCCGCCGACGCCGAGCGCGGCTCCAACGCCGATCCTGGAAGCCGAGGAAGAAGCGCAGCCCGGAAAGCCCAGCCTGCCGCGCGCCAAGAGCGCCAAGAACCCCGCCGCACGCCCGTCCCGTCCGGTTGCGGCGGCAGACAGACCGCTAGCGCCGTTATCGGATCTGCCCCCGCCGATTCCGCTGCCGGATCCGTCGCTTGCGGTCCCGTCCGAACCGGACGAGCAGGAAGAGCCGACATCGATGCTCTCACTCGACGAGATCAACCGGCGCCTCGCTGTCGACGAGGATGTGGCCTCCGTCAGCGAGACGACGGTGGCCCCGGCCAATCCGGCGAAACAGGCGAAAGCCGCGAAAGCCGCGAAAGCCGCGATACCCGCGAAACCCGCGAAACCCGCGAAACCCGCGAAACCCGCGAAACCCGCGAAACCCGCCAAGCCTGAAGAACAAGACGACTCAACGGCGCTGATCGACCTGTCCAAGATGGGGCTCGATTCCGGCCCCGATAACGACGACCCGGCGACGCTGCCGGCCAAACCCGACGCGATCGCCCCGCAGCGACGCGCGTCCCGATCCGTTCCGCGGCGTCCCGCTCGTCAACCCACGGCAGTGGCGAACAAACCATCGCCGATCGCCGACGGGGCCACGCGGGTACATGCCGCAGTGCGCGATAGTGAGCCGCACGCGGTAGTTCCAGGTGCTGCAGCATCGGTGGCGGCGCCTGCGAGCGCTGTGCACGTCATCGGCCAGCTCGATCCCGCTGAGGAGGCTGCGAGCTGGGGCCTGATCGGACTGACGGCCCTGGTGTGGGCCGGCGTCGTCGTGCTGGGCGTGTACGCGACGTTGTTGCTGGGAAGCTGAGCGCTGCGTACCCCGTGCCTCCGGACGTCGTCTCCGCGCCGCCAGTACAAGCAGAAACTTCGACCTCACACAGGACGTGACAGGCAAAACCCTGCACTTCGCCCAATTTTTTTAGGGGCCTCCGCCTCCCCGTCCGGCAGCCCCAAAGACGCATTTCTCCGCGTCCGGGCATAGCTCGCCGAGGCGCCCATCCAGGACGCCGGCCTCCCCGCTACCACCGGTGGGGCAGACGTACTTGTCCGCCCCGCGGACCAGGCCGGCTGTCCTGAAGACAGCCGGCCCCCGCCCTGCCAACCCGTGGTGCGTCCCGTCGCGCGCCGAGGACACAGGCGCCGGTCGCATCCGGCACCTGCCCACCTCAAACGCAACACCCATGCCAACACGCAATCCAACAATCTCGACCACTTACAGACCACCCAAAGGGTCCCACAGCGGTCTCGAGACCGGTCCTGAGACCGCAACAGCCTCGCACGCGTGCGTTTGTGCCGCGTCAAAGTCTCACTTCGCCAACCACCACCTGCCGGCCACCGAATGACCGCTCGCGGCTCAGCGCAGAGAGCGACCGACGCGCTCTGCCTGGAAATAGCGGCCGGGCAGCATGTGATCGAGCTCGGTGGCGATGATGCGGCTGGCGGCGAGCAGCTGTCGCAGATCGACCCCTGTGTCCCAACCGCTGCCGTGCAAGGCGTAGACGAGGTCTTCGGTAGCCAGGTTGCCGCTGGCCCCGGGCGCGTATGGGCATCCGCCCAGTCCGCCGCAGGACGCATCAAACGTCCGGATTCCCGCTTCGAGCCCGGCGAAAACGTTGGCGAGTGCCGTCCCGCGCGTGTCGTGAAAATGCAGCGCGATCTTTTCGAGCGGGATGCGTTTTGCGGCTTGGCCTACCCACCGATGCACGTCGCCCGGAGTCGCCACGCCAATCGTATCGCCGACCGACACTTCGCGGCAGCCCATGGCCAGCAGACGTTCCGCGACGATGATGCCTTGCTCGGGCGGCACCGGGCCTTCGTATGGACAGCCAAAAGCGGTCGATACGTAGCCGCGCACCGTCAATCCAGCCTCGACAGCCATCGCGGCGACCGGCGCGAATGCATCGAGGGACTGCGTGATGTTCATGTTGATGTTTTGCTCGGTGAACCCCGACGTTGCGGCGGTGAACACGGCGACTTCATCGAGCACGTGGCTCAAGTCAGCGGCGAGCACGCGATCGAGTCCGCGCATATTTGGAACGAGCGCGCTGATACGGGTGCCGTCGCGGGGCGTGATGTTGCGCAGCACGTCCTCGGCGTCGGCGAGCTGGGGAACGCGCTTGGGATGGACGAAGGAGGTCGCTTCGACGGCCGAAAGACCAGCGTCGATCAACGCGTCGACGAAGATCGTCTTGCGTGTGGTCGAGATGAACACGCGCTCGTTTTGCAGCCCGTCGCGGGGACCGACTTCGACGATGCGGACCTTCCGGTCGCTCATGCCGACTCCTTGGCCAGCGCTACCAGCACGACGCCGCCATCCACAAGCTGACCGACCGTGCACTTGACCGACTCGACGATACCATCGCGCGGCGCGTTGAGCGGCTGTTCCATCTTCATCGCTTCAACGACGACGACCGCCTGCCCGCGTTTCACCTCATCGCCAACGGCGACATGAACGGCCACGATCCGTCCGGTCATCGGCGCCGCCACAGACGATCCCTTGGTGTCAGCCGCGCCGCGTCGTTTCTTCTCCACCCGCTCGACAACTGTCGTCGCCATAGCTGCGGACACCCACACACGATTGCCGACCGCGGTCATATGCACGGGGCGCACGATGCCGTCTTGTTGAATCAGCCACGTGCCGTCGACGGTCTGCGTCAACTCGCCGGAAACAGAAGCGGAGCCAGCGTCATCATCGAGATGCGCCGTCGTCAAACCGGCCGCGACTTCCCTGCGGACGCCGACCTGATCGCCTGCAAATGTCGTGAACGCCTTTTTCATGCGTCGCCTCCGACACGGAATCTGGCCAGCGTCGTCCACGGCTCGACGATGACGGGACCTTCCCCTGCGCCTGAGCTGACGCTGGCGGGCCCTTCCTGGTGCGAGGCGACCGCCAGCCAGCCGCTCGAATCCGGCGCGTCGGCGAGGCCCCAGTTGGCTTTATCGTCTTCGCCGAGCGCGTCGAGCGTCCCGGTATGGACCGCATTAGCACGAACATCAGGTCTGGCGAGCAGATCGAGCAGCATCGGAACGTTGGTCTTCACGCCATGGATAACGGTCGCCGACAGGGCCGCAGCGAGCCGTTCGATGGCGGCTTCCCTGCTGGCGCCCCACGCGATGACCTTGGCGAGCATCGGGTCGTAGTGCATGCCGACCTCGTCGCCTTCGGTATAGCCCGTGTCGACGCGAACGAATGGTCCGTCGGGCCACCGGCAGCGATGCAAGACGCCGACCTGGGGCAAGAACCCTTCGGCGGGATCCTCGGCGTAGACGCGCGCCTCGATGGCATGTCCGCGCTGCGAGACGCCCGTGAAGTCGGGGATCTCAGCGAGCTTTTCACCACGCGCGATCCGCAACTGCGCGGCCACGAGGTCGACGCCACATACGCATTCGGTGACCGGGTGTTCGACCTGCAGGCGCGTGTTCATCTCGAGGAAGTAGTGCTCGCGCCGCGCCGGATCGAACAGGAATTCGACGGTTCCCGCGCCCTCGTAGCCGATACCGGCGGCGAACGCAGCGCCGGATGCGCAGATCGCCTCGCGTTCCTCGGCGGACAGATCGGAGCAAGGCGACTCTTCGAGAACTTTTTGGTGGCGACGCTGCAGGCTGCACTCGCGCTCGAAGACGTGGCGGACATCTCCGTGTGTATCCGCGATGACCTGCACCTCGACGTGACGAGCGTGCTCGACGAAGCGCTCGACGAACACGCGGTCGGAAGCGAAAGCGGAACGGGACACGCGACGGGCCGCGGCGACAGCTCCAGCGAGATCTTCGCGACGGTGAACGCGCTGCATCCCCTTGCCGCCACCGCCGAACTCGGGTTTGACCAGCAGCGGGAATCCGATCGTATCGGCCGCTTCGGCGAGCGTGGCTTCGCTGTCGTCTTCAATGCTCATCGCGGGCGCGGTTGGCACGTTGGCCTGGCGCGCGATGGCCTTGGCTTCGGTCTTGGATGCCAGCGGCCTGATCGACGCGGGCGGTGGTCCAACCCAGGTGAGCCCGGCGGCAATGACAGCCTCAGCGAGCTCGACGGACTCCGACAAGAAGCCGTAGCCGGGATGAACCGCGTCTGCGCCGGATTTCAAGGCCGCTTCGAGCAGGCGATCGATGCGCAGGTAGCTCTCGGCAGCCGGTGCGGGACCGATCGGAACCGCCATATCTGCTTGACGCACGTGGCGGGCGGTGGCGTCGGCTTCCGAAAATACCGCGACCGATTCCACACCCAGCAAACGGCAGCCGCGCGCGATGCGCACCGCGATCTCACCGCGATTGGCGATCAACACGCGCTTCATCGGTCAAGCTCCAGTCTCGGGGATCCAGCTCGCCGGCCGCTTGCCGAGGAAGGCGTCGATGCCCTCCGATGCTTCCGCGGTGGCGCGCTGCTTGGCGATCATGCCGGCCGTGAAATCGAGCACGTCTGCAGGATCCTTAAACGCGATGCCATCGACGAGCTGCTTGCAGGCGTATTGCGCACCTGGCGCGCCTTTAAACAGCGTGCGGACCAGCGCTTCGATCATGTCGTCGAGGTCGTCGACGCCGGGCACCAGCTCATCGACGAGGCCGATGCGATAAGACTCATCCGCTGGGACCTTGCCGCCCAACATAAACAGGGCGCGGGCCTTTGCGGGTCCGACTCGGCGCGTCACGAATGGTGAAATGACCGCCGGAACGAGCCCAAGCCGCACCTCGCTGAGCGCGAAAAACGCCTCACTGCTCGCCACCACGATGTCGCAGGCGCTGGCCAGTCCGACACCGCCGCCCATCGTTGCGCCCTGGACCCGCGCGATGACGGGTTTGGTGCACGCGGAGACCTTGTGAAACACACCTCCCATAGTCTTGGCGCCTTCGAGGTTGGCTTCGGGACCGCGCGCCGCCTGGGCAGCCATCCACTTCAGGTCCGCCCCTGCGCAGAACACCTTGCCGTGCGACTGGACCACGACGACCCGAACCGTTTCGTCGCTGTTGGCGGTATCGATGCCGGCCGCGATCGCCGTCAGCATGTCGCCGTTGAAAGCGTTTCGTTTATCGGGCCGGGCCAGGACGATGCGCAGCAGGCCGCCGTCGCGTTGCAGTTCGATGGTCACGTCGTGTTCCTTGGTGCTCGTTGTGGCGAGCGGCTACATGCGGATGACGCCGGGCCGCCAGTCGTCAATCGGCGCGTTGTGGCAGGCGCTCAGGGCGAGGGCGACGACCTCGCGGGTCTGGGCCGGCTCGATGATGCCGTCGTCCCACAGGCGCGCGGTGGCGTAGTAGGGGTGGCCTTCCTTCTCGTATTTCTCGCGGATCGGGCCTTCGATCGCGGCCTGGTCTTCATCGCTGAAGGTGCCGCCGGCCTTCTCGACCTGGGCGCGCTTGACCATCGACAATACGGACGCCGCCTGCTCGCCGCCCATCACCGAGATGCGCGAGTTGGGCCACGAGAAGAGAAAACGGGGCTGGTAAGCGCGCCCGCACATGCCGTAGTTGCCAGCCCCGAAGCTGCCGCCGATCAGCACAGTGATCTTGGGCACATTGGCGACCGCAACCGCGTGCACCATCTTCGCGCCGTCCTTGGCGATGCCACCGTGTTCAGCTTGGCGCCCGACCATGAAGCCGCTGACGTTTTGCAGAAAGAGCAGCGGGATCTTGCGTGTGCAAGCGAGCTCGATGAAGTGCGCCGCCTTGAGCGCGGACGACGAAAAGAGCACGCCGTTGTTGGCGAGAATGGCGACCGGCATGCCGTGGATATGAGCGAACCCGCAAACCAGGGTCGTGCCATAACGCGCCTTGAACTCGTGCAACTTCGACCCATCAACGATGCGAGCGATGACCTCGCGCACGTCGTACGGGGTACGTAGATCGGTCGGGAGCACGCCGTAGATCTCTTCGGGCGAGTAAGCCGGCGGCTCGGGTGCCTGGAATACACCGGTCGGTGACTTGGGCACGTTCAGCAACGCGACGACATCACGCGCGATCTCGAGCGCGTGGTCGTCGTCTTCGGCGAGATGGTCGGCCACGCCTGAGATTCGGGTGTGGACATCGCCGCCGCCAAGCTCCTCGGCGGTGATCTCTTCGCCGGTGGCCGCTTTCACGAGCGGCGGCCCACCGAGGTAAATCGTGCCCCGGTTGCGGACAATGATGGCTTCGTCGCTCATCGCGGGAACGTAGGCGCCGCCGGCGGTACACATGCCGAGCACGACAGCGACCTGCGGGATGCTCGCGGCCGAAAGGCGGGCCTCGTTGTAGAAGATTCGTCCAAAATGATCGCGATCGGGGAAGACCTCGTCCTGCAGTGGCAAGAACGCGCCGCCCGAATCGACCAGGTAGACACATGCAAGCCGGTTTTCGAGCGCGATCTCCTGCGCGCGCAGGTGCTTTTTGACCGTGATCGGGAAGTAGCTGCCGCCCTTCACCGTCGCGTCGTTGGCGACGATCATCACCTCGCGACCGGATACGCGGGCGACTCCCGTGATGACCCCGCCGCTTGGTGCCGCGCCGCCATAGAGCTCGTGGCCGGCCATCGGAGACAGCTCGAGAAACGCGGTGCCCGGGTCGATCAACGCCTCGATCCGATCGCGGACGAGCATCGCGCCGCGGTCTATGTGACGTTTTCGCGCGCGTTCGCTGCCGCCGAGTCGATGCCGGCTCAGCTCTTGCCGGAGATTGGCAAGAAGCGCGTGATGGTGTTCCGCGTTGCCCTTGAACGCGTCCGATGAGGTGTCGAGGTGGCTCTGCAAGGTTTCCATCGGGCGGGTTTGTAGCAGGAAGCGACCGCGTCGTATACCGAACAACGGTGCTGAATGCTGGACATTTGTTCAGGTATTCGCAAAGCTCTCCGCCACCATCAGAACGACCGTTTCATTACGCGCCAGGAGGAAGGGCCCATGCAGTCATCACCGGTCATCGATCATCTCGACACGCCGATCGGCGAAATCTGGATCGCGACGACAGAAAAAGGCCTCGCCGTGCTGTCCATGAACCCCTCAAATGGCGCCGAAGAAGTGGTCGAACAGCTCAAGAAACGGGGCCTCGACCGCGACGCGGGCGATCGATCCGTCGCCGACCAGGCCACCGCCGAACTCCAAGAGTACTTCGCCGGCGAACGCCGTAACTTCGACGTCCCGGTGGATCTGCGAGGCATGCCCGACTTCACGTCGTCCGTGCTCGGTCAGCTGCAGACCATCAGTTTCGGCAAGACGATGACGTACGGTGAGATGGCCAAGCGCGTCGGCAACCCAAAGGCATCGCGCGCCGTCGGACAGGCGAACGGACGCAACCCGGTCGCGATCGTTGTTCCCTGTCACCGCATCGTGGCGGGCAATGGACTGGGCGGCTTCGGCGGCGGACTCGACGTGAAGCGCTGGCTGCTACGGCATGAAGGCCGGGCTGACCTTTGTTGACGAATCTCGTCCGCACGAGGCCAAAAAGCCGGTTTTCACGAGCCAAAATGCCGCCACGAGGCCTGCAGGGCCCCTTACGTGCGTCTTGGCTGCGCATGGCTATATCAGTGGGATCGGGGCTTCATCGGCCCGCAGAACGCGAATTTGGCCCGGATTGCCATCGGCCTACAGCTCGTGCTCGCCGCGCTTCATCTGTTCGAGGTGCAAACAACCGCGCCGGTACCCGTGGTTGCAGGCGAAATCGAAGTACTTCTCGGCCCGCGGCACGTTCTTCTGCCCGCCGCCGCCGACGAGATACCAGACGCCTACCCAATCACAGGCCTGCGGGTTGCCGTTGCGGCAGTTCTTCTCGCGGGTTTTGACTTTGCGCGTCGCGTGCGGAGGAAGGGGTTGGCCGGTGAAGCCATCCTTGACGATGGTCTCTCCGCCCGATGCCCCGGCACATCCGGGCACGATCGCAGCAAGCAGCAACGCGACGGCGGTAGCCAGGGTACGGTGTACAGCGGACAAGGCCTTATCTCTCCTCGATGGCGCACGTTCGCCCACGCCCGGCGCGGCGGTCAAGTTGCCACGTGGACTGACGCTCGGTCCGCGATCCACAACGAGGGCTCGCGTTGACGACCGGCGCCCTGTTTGCCAGATTCCGCGACCGGAAACGCAACCCCGCACCCAAATTCAGGAGATGCCATGAACCTCAGCAACGTCATCGCCGTCGTCACCGGCGGCGCATCGGGCCTCGGTCGCGCCACCGCTGAACATATCGCTGCCAACGGCGGCAAGGTCGTTCTCTTGGACTTGCCCGGCAGCCCGGGCGAAGAAGTCGCAGCAGGGATCGGTGACAATGCGCGCTTTGCGCCGTGTGACGTGACCAACGAAGACCAGGTCAACGCTGCCCTGGACGTGGCTGAATCCGCGTTCGGTCGCGTGAACGTCACCGTCAACTGCGCCGGGATAGCGATCGCCATGAAAACGATCGGCCGCCGCGGCGTTCACCCGCTCGACGCCTTCCAGAAAGTGCTCAACGTCAACGCCGGTGGTACGTTCAACGTGATCCGATTGGCGTCGGTGCGCATGGCTGAAAACAAGCCCAACGCAGGCGGCGAGCGAGGCGTGATCGTCAACACGGCTTCAGTCGCGGCCTACGATGGCCAGATCGGCCAGGCGGCCTACTCGGCGAGCAAGGGTGCGGTCGTCGGCATGACCCTGCCGATCGCGCGCGACCTCTCTCGCAGCGGTATCCGCGTCTGCACTATCGCTCCCGGCATCTTCCGCACGCCGATGATGGCCGGTTTGCCCGAGAAGGCGCAGCAGGCCCTCGCCCAGATGGTTCCCTTCCCGCCCCGCCTCGGCGAGCCGCCGGAGTACGCTTCGCTCGCGGGTCACATCATCGAAAACGGCATGCTCAATGGCGAATGCATCCGCCTCGACGGCGCGATCCGCATGTCGCCGAAGTAACGGCCATCCGGCAGCAAGAGGATGCTCTCTTAGAGCCCGGTCCAGGTGCTCCGGGAGGACGTAGCGAGCAGATCGAGCAGCAGCACACCGCCGCGCTCCTGCACCACCCATTCGCGCTCGTCATCCCCGGCTTGCACCCGCAAGACGATGCCGCTGACGTCGCGATGCGCCGACACGAACTGGGCTGGGACGCGCGGGGCAGTCGGAACAAAGCCCGCGTGTCCGACCTTGTTGACGACCGCCGTTACGGGATCGGGCGGGTCGGCAGCCGGCGTCCGCTGCATCGTCCAGAAGAGCTGCCTGGACTGCGGGGTCATCATGGCTGCAACGCGGTCAACGTCCCCCGAAGCCAGCGCCTCATCGAATCGCTGAACGAACACGTCAGGTGCCTGGCGACATCCAGCCAGCGCCACAAGGGCGATCACCGCGAGCTGAGCGGAGGCAAAAAGCAAACGACCGGCGGTGCCTTCTGAAAAGCGCCGCCGGCCGTCTGTTCGGGTTTTGCTGCAGTTCACAATCGTCGGTCACTGCAAATCGGGGTGCGAGGAGGGGGACTTGAACCCCCATGCCCAAGTTGGGCACTAGCACCTCAAGCTAGCGCGTCTACCAATTCCGCCATCCTCGCTTGGGCGCCGCGCCATGCTCTGGTGCGGCGGGGGCGAATCATGATCCCGCCAAACGCACGCGTCAAGGGGTATGAGCAACATCGATGCAGAGCGCTGCAGGCGGCTGTTTTCGGCGCTCCACACCAACCCAAAACGACGGCGGGCGACGATCCGGGGAAGAAGGACCGCCGCCCGCTTACCGTCGTCCGGTGCTTTCAGCGATCGAACATCACCCGTCGCCGCAGCCAAGGAAACGTGACCGTAAGAGGCACAAGATCCTGCCGGCTCAAGAAGCGGACTCGGACGCCGGCGACCCCGGGCAGACCAGGCGCCGCAGGGGTTGTCTTCATCGTCCATGGCGACGGCACGCCTGCAGATACCGCTGTGCGGAAGCCACCAAAGGCGGTCCAGCGGAAGGCGGAACGGAAGCGAGCGTGACGCGGCCTTGGGAGGGTCGGGTCACCGGGGAAGGGTCGGGGACGCGGCTTGGGGGGAATGAACATGATCGCCTCCGAACGAACGCGGCGTATGCCGCTCGCCGACGCGGAATGCGCGGCTGTTGTCTGGTTTTGCAATGCCCTTGCCATGCCCTGCGCGGACGGTTGAACCAGCTGATTTCAAAGAAAAATCTTGCTCCTCGCGCCGCGGCTCCCCGACGCCTTCTCCACCCTATTCATGTCTTCGATGCCATGTTGGATTCCCCGCGCGTGGGCCGTCCCGACAAACCCTTATGAAAACAGCCTGTTGGCCTATGACACCGGCGGCGTCCCGAAGCGGCCCTTGCGGACCTGCCGGGGTTTCGGACCGTCTGGTGCGCGGTCATGACATCCATGCCATCGTGTGTCTCAATCGGGCTACTGGAGCCACGCGTGGCCCGGCTATGAGGCCTGATGAGGGGGCGACGCCCGTGATGAGCAGCAGCAAAGACGCATCCCCACTCTTCGACCGCATCGGTGAACAACGCCTTCGCGCTGTCGTGGATGAGTTCGTTTCGCGTCTCTACAGCGACACCATGATCGGCTTCTTCTTCGACAACTTCGATGCGGACCGTCTCCGCCGTCACGAATACCAGTTCATGGCGCGGGCCCTGGGTGCGCCGGTACGCTACGAAGGCCGCCCGGTGCGCGAGGCTCACCTCAAGCACCCGATCATGGGCGGTCAGTTCAACCGACGGAAGACGATCCTGCGAGAGACGCTGCACGACTTCGGGGTGGATGCCGCGGTCGTGACCTTCCTGCTCGAGCACACTGAGAAGCTGCGGCCGCTGATTACGGCGCAGCCAGGCTCGGACTGCATCAGCGACGCGATGGATGGGCCGGTCGTTCATAGCTGGAGACCGACCCGGACTGACGAAGCCGACCCGGAAGCCGGGACGAACACGTAGCCTCGCCGCAGTCAGGCCACGCTGTCGGAATTCTCGACGTTGAATTCCTCTACACCGTCGTTTTATTCAACAACTGGCGCTTGCTGCCGAAGAGCACCCAATGTTGTTCTTAGCAATGATTTCAGTTAGTTATCGTTTTTTCGCGAGCGTGGCACGCAACGTGCTTTATAGAGAGACCAGAACGCGGCGACGAGGTTCGGAGCCGGGTTCGAAGAAACGGAGAAGACGAGCCACCTGGGCGTTGTAGCGAACAACCAACCCTGCCCCTCTCAACCCATCGCCTTCGCCGAGGTGGCTCGTCCGTTTCGCACCAGAACGACACATACCCCTTCCCGACAGGCGCCGACGGCCGCAGCCCAACTGCGGCATTCCCCCTGAACGCGCCAAAAACGACGAGCCCGCTGGCAACCGCCGGCGGGCTCGAAGTTTTTTTGGCGTCTGGCGCCGTCGCTCTGGCCCGGTCTTCTCATCAAAGCACGGAGGCATGCCGTGCGTGATGAGAAGGGCGGCTAGGCGAATCGGCGACGCAGCAGGACGAGCGCGGCCATCGCGAAGATGACAAACGGCACGGAGCTGTTGTTGTTGGTCGGTGTGGCCGAGCAGCCGCTGTCGTCGGTCTTCGGCGGCGTGGTGGTCGTGCCGCCGGAGCTGCCCGAACCCGCGTCGGACGCGTCGGCTGTGCCACCGCTGCTGGCGCCACCGGAGCTGGTGCCACCGGAGCTGCTTCCGCCGCCCGTGTCGGCGCTCGAGCCGCCAGCGTCCTTGCCGGTCGTTCCGCCGCCGATGCACACACCGGAGGTGTCGCAGACCTTGCCGCCCGTGCACTTGCCGCAGGTTTTGCCACAGCCGTCGGGTCCACATTCCTTGCCGGCACACTTGGGCTGGCACGGAGCGTCCTTGCACTGCAGGTCGAAGTCGCCGCAGCAAGCGGTCTGCTTGTCGCCCGTCTTGCACGCGGGGTCGCAGGCGCACGCGTAGGTGAACTGCGTGCCACCCTGGCCGCTGGTGATGCCCTTGCCACACTTGTCCTTGCAGCTGTACTGCTGGGGGCACATCGCCTTGTGATCGGCGCAGCAATCGCCGTACTTCACACACTGGCCGTCGCAGTTGCAGGGCGCGGAGTCACCGAGGTACTTGCCGCACTGGTCTTTGCATGTGCCCTTGGTCGGGTCGGCGCAAGCCGCCCAGCCGCACTGCTGGATCTTCACGTAGATGTCGAGCGCCTTGTTCGCGTCATCCTGGCTGAACTTCAGCTCCGTCGCGCACTTGTTGGTCGACTTCTTGGCGCCGTCCGGCTTCTTGGGGTCGTCGGGCTCCTGGAGGCACTTCGCCAGCTTGTTGCAGTTGGCGTCGGACTTGCACGCCGAGACTTCCTTGGGGCACTTGCTGTCCCAGCAGGTGTTGCCGGAGAACGTCGTGCCCGAGCCGCCACCATCGGTGCTACTTGTAGCGTCGGTGCTGCTCGAGGCGTCACCGCTGGTCGAACCTGCATCGCTCGCGCCGCCGGCGTCCGTGGTCGTAGTGCCTGAGTCAGTGGCCGTGCCCGCGTCGCCGCCGGTCGAACCAGCGTCTGCTGTGGAACCAGCGTCGCCGCCAGTTGAGCCGGCGTCGGCGGTGGGAGTCGCGTTGCTGGCAGCGTCCGCCGCCGCGGTGCTGGAGTCAGGGGCGGCCGAGCCGGCGTCCGGGGCTTCCTTGGCGGCGTCGGCCGAACTGCCCGATTCCGCGGCTGCGGTCGAGGCAACCAGGCCAATCGCTGCGACCATTGCGGCTGCGTGGAAGGCGTAGCGGTTCATCATCTTGATCTTCTCCAAAGTCGTCATTTTTCCGGTCGAGGCTGTTCAGTCGTGCGGTTCTGCGGCCCGATCCGGTCGCCGCTCAGCGCGAGGGTGGCGCACCCTACACGAGCCGACAAAATTCTGCCAAGCAAAGCGTCGAGAATCCGCGTACGGGCCGCCGTTGCATCGCCGCAAGATCGCTCGACAAGCGGCCGCTACTGGCAGGTCCAGCCCAACTCGAAGTCGTCAAACCACGCGCCCTGGGCGTTGTTGTTGAGCGGATTGGCGACAAATCGGAAGCCGACGGTCAGTGACTTGCCGATATGATCCTTGAGGTCGAACGAGATTTGTTCGTAACCGGTGGTCTTCTTGCAGCTTTGCTCGGTCGATTGCCCGTTGACGAGCAGCTGGATGCGGTCGGTCGGCAGCGGGAAGTTGGCGCACGTCGGCCCCTCCGCGCTGTCGAAGCGATACTTGAAGCGAACAAACGCCGTCTTCGCACCGGTCGGGATCGCCACCTGCTTGTAGGTGGCCGTCGCAAGCGTCGCGCCGAAGTTGTAGCTGTGTTTGCCGCTGTCGTTGATGTTGCCGACGTACAACGCCGACGGCGCGCTCGAAGGCTGCAGCGTGCTGAGCTGCCACTTGATGTTGTTGTTGGATGACTGGAACGAAAACCCTGCGGTGTCGCTGTTGAAGTTCTGCTTGTGGGTCGCAAACGCCGTGTTGCTGCACTTGCCGGTCTTTGGATCGCAGTCATCGGCGGTGCAGGCATCGCCATCGCTGCAGCTCTTTTTCACGCCGACGCACACGCCCTGGGCCGAACAGAGGTCTTGGGTCGTGCAGAGGCTGCCGTCGTCGCAAAAGCCATTGACGTTGGGCGGGTTCTTGCACTTTCCGGTCGCCGCGTCGCAGGAATCGAAGGTGCACTGGTTGCCGTCGTTGCAGTCCGCGGGGCCCTTGCAACAGTCCTTGGCGGTTGACGTACCGACCACGCGGATGTCGTCGACGTAGACGCCCTCGGCGTTGTTGTTGGACGCGTCGACGGTATCGAAGGTGAAGGTGATCGTGGCGACCTTGCCGCGCAGATCCTTGCCCGAGTCGCTCAGCGAGATGCTTCGGTCGGTGAACGTCGCTGTGCTCGCACAAACCTGGTCGGTCACGGTCGTCGTGCCGTCGGTCGCGGTGATGGTGAGCCGATCTTTGTCGCAATTGCCGTCCGCGACCGCCATGAAGTACTTGAACGACAAGGCAAAATCGCCGCCCGCCGGGATTGAGATCTTCGGCAGCGTGAACGTGGTCTTCGACTTGCCCGCGTTGTAGTTCTTCGCTGCCGCGTCGCCGACGTAGTGCGAATTGGGCGAGCTTGCGCTGCGGTTCTTGCTCACCGTCCAGGCGACCTTGGTGTTGTCCCCCGTCACCGCGATGCCGTTGGCTTTGCCGTCGTCGAAGGTCTCTTCGTAGAGCACAACGGGCGCGAACGTTCCGGGGACGAAGCTGCCGCATGTGCCGTTCTTGCAGGCCTCGACCGTGCAGTCCGTTCCGTCGTCTTTGCAGACGACAGCGTCGACCTGGCACTGGCCATTGGCGCAGGTGTCGGTTGTGCATGGGAAGTCGTCGCCGCAGTCGCTGTCCTTTGCGCAGCAGCCAGTCACCGGATTGGGGCTCGAGCAGGCGCCGTCCTTGCAGGCCTCATCCTTGGTGCACGGGTTGCCGTCGTCGCAGCTGCCCGTGTTGTTGGTCATCACGCACTTACCGCCGCTGCAGGCGTCGTCTGTGCACGCGTTGCCGTCGTCGCAGCCGCCCTGCCCGGCGCATTTGCCTTGCGCATCGCAGACATCGCCGGACGAGCACGCGTTGCCGTCATCGCAGGCCAGTCCGGGTTTGATCGTCGACGTGCATTTGCCCGATTGCAGGTCGCAAGTGTCCACGGTGCACGCGTCGCCGTCTGTGCACGAGCCGTTGCCGGTTTGGTTGACGCACTGACCGGTCTTCACGTCGCAGCTGTCCGTCGTGCAGGAGTTGTTGTCGTCGCAGTTCTTCGTCAGCCCCGACTGGCATGAGCCGTTGCCGCACGTGTCGCCGAGCGTGCACGCGCTTCCGTCGTCGCAGGCCTTGGTGTTGTTTGCCGCTTTGCAGCCGTTCTTGTCGGGGCACGTGTCATCGGTGCAGACGTTGCCGTCATCGCAGTTGGTCGGCTTGCCGCCCGCGCAGCTTCCGGACGCGCAGGTTTCGCCGGTGGTGCACTTATCGCCGTCGTCGCAGGGCCCGCCGCTGTTGCCGACGTTGCTGCAGGCGCCGGTCTTGGTATCGCAGCTGTCGTTGGTGCACGGGTCGCTGTCCGCGCAGTTTTTCGGCGTCCCGTTGCATTTGCCGGACGTGCACGCGTCGCCGCTGGTGCACGCGTCGTTGTCATTGCACGCGCCGGTGATCGGCTTGAACACACAGCCGGGTGTTGTGCCCGAGGCGTCGCAGCTATCGGCCGTGCAGGGGTTGTTGTCGTCGCACGCGAGCCCGATCCCGCCGCCACAGACCGGCCCCTTGGGGGACACCTGGCACGTCTCGCCGGTTGTGCAGTTGGACTTGTCGTCGCATGGCGCGCCGATCTTGGCGGTCGTCTTGCAACCGGTTGTCTTGTCGCACTCGTCGAGGGTGCATGCGTTGTTGTCGCTGCACTTGCTGGCGTCCGCGTTATTGATGCACCCCGCTTTCGGGTCGCAGGCGTCGCTCGTGCAGCTGACCTTGTCGTCGCAATTGACGGCGATCCCGACGCACTTGCCAAGCGTGCAGACGTCGCCGCCGGTGCACTTGCTGCCGTCGTCGCAGATGGTCCCGGTCTTCATCGGTTGGAGCACGCACTTGCCGGTCGCCTTGGTGCACTCGTTGGCGAAACAAGCGACCGTCGAATCGGCGCATTTCACTTCGGTACCGGGCTTGGGCTTGCAGGTGCCGGACTGGCAGCTCGGGGTGCCGTTGCACTTGTCGTTGTCGTCGCTGCAGTCGCTGTCTTTTTGGCACGTGCACTGGTTGAAGATGCCGTTGCATTTGCCGTTGAAGCAGACCGATGCGGGCGTGCACGGGTCGCCGTCGTCGCAGGTCAAGGAGCCGGACGTTGGCGGGTTCTGGCAGCCGTTGGTCGCGTTGCACGAGTCGGTCGTGCACGGGTTGCTGTCGTCGCAATCGACGCTCTGACCGAGGCATTTGCCGGATGCACACTGGGTGTTGGTGGTGCACTTGCTGCCATCGTCGCAGGCGGTGCCGCTGGGGCGTTCCTTGGTGATGCACTTGCCGGTCGACGATTGGCACGCGACGGTGATGCAGGGCCCGCTTGTGCCGGGACAGGTGACCACTGTCTTGCTGTCGTATTTGCACTGACCGGACTGGCATGTGAACACGCCGTTGCACTTGTTGCCGTCGTCAAAACCGGTGCAGTCGCTGTTGGTCTGGCACTGACATTGGCCCTTGCCGACGCATTTGCCGCCGGTGCACGTGTCCCCGGTTGTACAGATATCGCCGTCGTTGCAGGGGCCGGTGAGGTTCTTCTGCCCGCACGTCCCCTTGCCGTCGCAGGTCGCCTCGGTGCACGTGCTGCCGTCCCCGGAGCAGCCGTGTGACCCCTGGCAGGTGCCGGACTGACACGTACCGCTGCCGCCGCAGAGGACCGCACCACCGCAGAGGCTTCCGTTGGACGCTGTGGACGCGGCGCATTTACCGGATTTGGCGTCGCAGGTCGATGCGGTGCAGGGGTTGCCGTCGTCAACGCAGGTGACAACGGTGGCCAGGTCCACAACGCACGTGTTGTTTGTGCAGATGAGCGTGCCGTTGCAGGCGTTTCCGTCTTCGAACTTGCCGCAATCGGCGGTGGCTGCGCACTGACAGGTGTTGTTTCCGGACTTGCACGTGCCGGATGTACACGTGTCGCCCGCCGTACACTTGTTGCCGTCATCGCAGATCGCTCCGTCGTTGACGGGGACATGGACGCACCCCTTTGCGCTGTCACAGGAATCGCTCGTGCAGGCCTCGTCATCGGCGCATTCGCGGGGCTTGGCGGCGCAGGAACCACTGGCGCACGCGTCACCGACGGTGCAGAGCTTGCCGTCGTCGCAGGACGTGCCGTCTTTTTCGACCGTGGCGCCGCACTTGCCCGACTTCGAATCGCACGCTGTGGTCTGGCAGGGACCGTCTTTGCTGGTGTCGCAGACGACCACGGAACCGGACTTGATCGCGCACTTGCCGGCTTGGCAGGAGAGGGTGCCGTTGCAGAGGTTGCCGTCTTCCTTTGCGGCGCAGTCGCTGTCCTTGGTGCAGTCGCAGGTGTTGAGGCCATTGCAGCTGCCATCGAGCAAACACACGTCGCCGGTCGTGCAGCTGTTGCCGTCGTCGCAGGCCTTCGCGGGTGTGACGGCGAATCGGCAACCTGCGGTGGGATCGCAGCTGTCGGCTGTGCAGAACTTGCCGTCGTCACAGGTCAAGCTGGCTGTTCCGACGCAGCTGCCGTTGGTGCAAGTGCTGGCTGTGGTGCAGGCGTTGCCATCATCGCAAACCCCGCCATTGCCGATGCCAGATGTCGCGCACTGACCCGATGAGGGCACGCACGCGACGGTCGTGCAGGGGTTGCCGTCGTCCTTGCAGGTGATGGCGCTGCCCGGTTTGGCCTCGCACTTGCCAGACGTGCACTGCAGGGTTCCGTTGCACTTGTCGCCGTCGTCCTGCTTGGCGCAGTCGGCATCGGTCTGGCACACGCCACACACGTCGTTGCCGCCCTTGCACACGCCCTGATCGCACTTTTCGCCCTGCGTGCACGCGTTGCCGTCGTCGCACTGGTCGCCGTTGAGGGCGGTGTGCTTGCAACCGGACTTGGGATCGCACGTGTCGAGGCTGCACGGGTTCTTGTCGTCACAAACGAATGTGTCGCCCTTGCAGACGCCCGACTGGCACCGATCCTGGCTGGTGCAGACGCTGTTGTCGGTGCAGCTGGTCCCCTCCGGGAACGATGTCATCGCGCATTTGCCGGTTTGCGTGTCGCAGAGGTTGGCGCGGCAGTTGGTGTCGTTTGCCTTGTCGCAGGTGATGACGGTTTTCGGATCCAGCTGGCACTTGTTGGCGACGCAGGTGAGCGTGCCGTTGCACAGGTTGCTGTCGTTTTTGCAGTCGCTGTTGGTCTTGCAGTCGCAGGCGTTGGTGCCCGGGACACATTGCCCGGCGGCGCACCGGTCGTTGACCGTGCACGCGTTGCCGTCGTCGCAGCTCGCGGTGTTGTTGGTGAAGAAGCAGCCGTTGGCGGGCGAGCAGCCGTCGGACGTGCAGGGTTTTTTGTCGTCGCATGTCTTCTTGGAGCCGCCGCCGCACGTCGTTCCGTTGCAGGTCGTCGCTTCGGTGCAGGCGTCGCTGTCGTCACAGCTGGCCCCGGACGGCTTTTGAACCACGGTGCACTTGCCGGTCGAGGCCACACAGGAGCTCGTACGGCAGGGCCCATCGTTGCTCGTGTCGCAGGTCACAACCGAGCCCGGCTTGACGCCGCACTTGTTGTCGACGCACGACGGAACGCCATTGCAGAGGTCCCCATCGTCTTTGCAATCGACGTCTTTGCTGCAGGTACAGACGTCGTTGCCGCCGCCGCACACGCCCTTGTCGTCGCAGGTTGTCGACTCTGTGCACGCGTCGCCGTCGTCGCAGGCTTTGTTGGCGGTGATGACATGCGTGCACTGCTTGGCCGTCGCATCGCAGGCGTCGATCGTGCAGACGTTTCCGTCGTCGCACGTCGCCGCCTTGGCCACGCATTTGCCGGTCTGGCAGGTGCCGGGAGTCGGGCAGGAAGCGCCGTCGGTGCATGTTGAGCCGGCCGGTAGCGCAACAAATCCGCACGTTCCGCTGGCCGGTAGGCAGCGATACGACTGACAGGGGCCGCCGTCCTGGCCGGTGCATTCGACCGCGTCGCCCTTGGGCACGCAGGCGCCGGCGTCACACTTCAGCGTACCGTTGCACGCGTCTCCGTCGTCAAACGTGGCGCAGTCTGCGTCCTTGGCGCATTGGCACGCGTTCTTGCCGGCCACGCAGCCATTGGGCCCGCAGGTGTCGCCCTTGGTGCAGGAGTTGCCGTCGTCGCAGGGCACGCCGTCTTCGAGCTTGGCGGGTTTGGCGACGCAGCCGGTTTTCGGGTCGCAGCTGTCGATCGAACACGCGTCACCATCATCGCACTGGACCGGTCCGCCGCCCCCACAGCCGCCGCCTGCGAGGCAACTTTCGCCGGTGGTGCATGGATTTCCGTCGTTGCACGCGAGCTTCTTACCGCCGCCGACCGCCGCCTTGGGCTGATCGACACACTGCCCGGTTTTGGGCTGGCACACCGTGTCGGCACAGGGGTTTGTCGAGGCCTGGCACGTCACCACGCTGAGCGGGTCCAGGGCGCACTTTCCGGCCGCGCAAACCAGCGTGCCGTTGCAGAGGTCGCCGTCTTCCTTGTTCGCGCAATCGGCAGCCTGCAAGCACTCACAGCCGCCGTCGGTGCCCTTGCACTGGCCATCGACGCAGGTATCGGACGTTGTGCAGGGGTCCGAGTCATCGCACGTCGTCGCTTCCGATTCGGGGAGCGGCGCGAAATCACAGGTCAGCTCGCCGGCGTCGTCGAGTTGGCAGCCGTTGATGGTGCACGGGTTGCCGTCGTCACAGGCCTTTGTCTTCTTCGCGACGCACTCGCCTTCGCTGCATGCGCCCTCGATCGCGCACGGGTTGCCGTCGTCACATGCAGCGCCGTCGATAAGGCCGACGCTCAGGCATGAACCGCCGGGATCGGCCGGATCACACCAGTCGAATGTGCACGGCTTTCCGTCGTCGCACGTCGAGGCGCCCGGTTTGCATACGCCCGCGAGACAGCTGGACGTCTTGGAGCAGGCCTCACCATCGTCGCAATCCGCGCCATCGACGGAGTCCGTCCAGGTGCAGCCCGCCGCGAGATCGCATTGGTCGATCGTGCAGGGGTTGCCATCATCGCAGTTGCCGCCGATGCCGTTTTGGCAGTTTCCGCCGGACGAGCAGTTGTCGCCCACCGTGCAGGCGTTGCCGTCATCGCAGGGCGCGCCGCTTACAAGCCCCACTTTTGCGCATCCCTTTGCCGTACACAGAGCCATCTGGCACTCGCCGCCATCGCCGCAAGGTGTCGCCTTGGACGGGTCGATCGAACAGTTGCCGCCCGTGCATGTGACCTGGCCAAGACATGCGATGACGTCACCGCTCGCCTTGATGCAATCGTCGACCGAGGCGCACGCGCACACCGACACGCCGCCGCACACGCCACCGGCACACCGATCGTCCTTGGTGCACTGGTTGCCGTCGTCGCAGTCTTTTCCATCGCTCGCCGCGTCCACCACGCAGCCTTTCTTCGCGTCGCAGCTACCGGATTGGCAGGCGCCGCCGGTTGCGCACGAGATGGTCGCGCCAGAAGTGCACGCGCCACCGCTGCAGAAGTCGCCATTGGTGCAAACAGAGCCGTCGTCGCACGGCGTCTTGTCCGCGAGGTCGTCATAGACGCAGCCGCCAGAGCTCGGATCGCAGCGGGCCTTCTTGCAGGGCTTGTCGTCCGGACACGTCTTGACGGCCGTGACATCGGTCATGCATTTGCCGGCCGAGCAGACCAGAGCGCCCACGCACTTGTCGCCCGCTGCTTTGCCCGCGCAGTCCGCGTCCTGGGCGCACTCGCAGACGTTCACGCCGCCGACGCAGGCGCCCGCTTTGCATGAATCAACCGCTGTGCATGGGTTGCCGTCGTCACAGCCCGCGTTGCCGGGTTCGTGGACGCAGTCGCCGGTGGTTGCGTCGCACCGATCGGTGGTGCACACCTGCCCGTCATCGCACGACTTGTGCTGCATGGGACGACAGGTCCCGCCACGGCACATCGATTCGCTGGTGCAGGGGTCATCGTCATCGCAGACGGCGAACTCAGGAGCGATGCCGACCACGCACGACTTGCGACCCTCGTCGCACGCCGCGATCAGGCACGGACCGGATGCCAGCGGAGCGCACTCGGCGTCCGACAAACAAATCGGCTGGTCTTTGCCCGGTGGCACAACTTTGTTGGAAACCGGCGACGCGCTTTCGTCGACAGGGGTCGACAACGTCTCGATCGCGGAGCCGTCGCAGCCGGCGATGCCAAACGATCCGATCGCCACCAGGACGGCCGCGCATGCCAGCTTCAAGGCACACCGCAGCCGTGAATTCAGCGCGGTCGCCACAACCGGCATTTGGGGCACGTCGAGTTTGCGCATCTTTACCGCCACCACGAGGGTACGGGCACACGTTGCGCGTCACAAGACAGCGGCCTGTTTGGTGATATGTGCGTCGCTTCAGTCGATGAACGCTTCGATGGCGTCAACTGCGGCGTCCGGCTTTTCGAGCAGCGGCATCCAGCCCGCGCCCTTGATCTCGCGCAGTCTGACGTACCGCTTCGTTTTGCCCTTGAGCGCGCCGATCGCAGCCTTGGTCGTCTTGTACCAGGGCGCTGACGTACCGAGCAGCACCAGCGTGCGTCGCCGGACCTTGCGGATTCGATAGCGTCGAAACTCCGCGCGAATTCGATCGAGGGTGCGAAGTTCGAAGGCGTCGTCGGCGAGGTTGTTCGTCGCGACCCGACGGCCTTTTTCCCAGTTTGCCAGCAGCCCAGAAAGCGCCGCGCGGAAGACGGTGCGATGACGAACAGCCGGGGGAACACGCCACTGGGCGGTGAAGCCCCACGTGAGATCGTCGCGCATCTCGTTGCGAACCTGATCGGACACCTGGCCGATGACCTGCTCGAGCGCTTCACGGGTCGGCCAGAAGGCGCCATGCAAGATGACCTTGGAGACGTCGCGCTTGTGCTGGCGGGCGTAGCGCAGGGCGAAGTGGGCGCCGGTGATGTCGGTCATCAGGATCACCGGCCGAACACTGAGGCGCGAAAGCATCGCTTGAAGCTCGCGATCCTGGTCTTTTCCGCTGACTCGAGCCGCATCGTACGGCCCAGGGGCGCGCTGCATCACGCACACACGGTAGCTGTCGGCGAGGCGCCAGATCTGCGGAGCGAGGTGCGTTGCGTCGCGGAAAGGCGGTCCGGCGACCACGACGATCGTCTTGCCCTCGCCGGCTTCGAGGTATCCCATTTCGCGATCGCCCACGACGAAGCGCCGTGTCCGCGGTTTGACGAGTTCGTGGTCCTGCAGTGCGCGATTCTTCGTCGCCCGGTGCCACGCCAGCCAGCCAGCGGTGCGCTGGGGACCGCTGTGGAAGGACATGCGGCGGAGGGCGCCGAGCGCGGCAAGGAAGACGTTGTGGTTGGGGTCGCCGAGCAGCTTGGCGACGGCCGGGATCGCGTTCTGCCACGTATCGACGCGGGCAAGCACCTCAAGGATGGCTAGCCGCTGGTCCTGGTAGGGAACGCCCAACATGCGGCGCAGGAGCTTGGGGCCTTTCGGATCGCCGACGCCGGCCACGGCACGAAGCGCCCGCAATCGCACCGCAGCGTCCTTATCCTGCGCGGCGACCGTTCGAAGCACGCGAAAAGTCTTGGGGTCACGTAGGCGCCAGAAGATATCGACGACGGTCTTGCGCAGCTCGGGGTTGGGGTCTTCGAGCAGGTCGAAGAGCATCTGGCGCACCTTGTCGTTGTACATCGCGACAGCGAGGCGGATGCCGTCGGTGGGGTCGACGAAGCGGCGCTCTTTGACCATCCGCAGCACTTCGTCGCGAACGGAAGGGACGTTCAGGTGGGTCAACACATCGATCGCGACATGGCGGGTCGCGCGGTTGCCCGATTCGAGCAGACGCACCAGCTCGGGCGCAGCGAGCACCTTGAGATGGTCGAGGATCTGGAACGCGACTTCGACCCGGTCGCCCTGGGCGGTCGTCAACATGAAGACAGCGGTCTTGACCGAGGGCATCCCCACGGTGCGCAACCCGTCGAGCACGTATTTTTTCTGGTCTTTGTATTCGAGCGACTCGATGAGCGGTGCGACAGCTGTGTCGCCGCCGATGCCCGCGATCGCGTTGATGAGCTTGATGCGGAAGCTGAGATTGGCGGCGCTGGCCGCGCGCTGCTCCACGCCAAGTCGTCGAATCAGCAACGGCTCTGCGGGCTTGTGTTTGATCGTCGCGAGCTGGTCGACGACGTAGAACTGCACGTTGCGGCACTTGCTGTCGATGAGCTCGATGAGACGGGCCTCGATGTCGGGCCAGCGCGCCTGGACCAGCTCGCCGAGAACCTGGGGAAGCAGATCGCAGTCGGAGCGTTTGCTCATCGACGCGAGCAGGCGGAAGAAGCGGTCGCGGTGTTCGATCTGGCGGCTGACGAACTTGAGCACTCGGCGCGCCGCTGCGTCGGACAGAGTCGGCTCGTGTTTGATCAAGGCCTCGTACGAGAAGTCCATGAAGCCGAGCAAGAGGTCGACGACCACATCCTGGGTGTTGGTCGCGGCGGTGAGCTTTGGCAACGCGGATTCGACGGCGGGCCAGGCGGCGTCGCCGAGATCGATCACCGCGTCAACGAGCTTGTAGCGTTCGGGACCCGGCTTGGCCTTGAGGATCTTGGCGAGCAGCGGCCGGGCCTGGGCTTGCACCCTCTTGCGACGATGCAGCTCTTGTTTGCTGGGTTTGGCTGGTGCGGGTTTCGCGGCTGGTTTCGCGCCGGTCTTGGCGGCCACCTTGCTTCCGGCCGCAGCCTTGGTTGCCGGGTTGGCGGCTTTCTTGTCGCTCTTGGTGGCTTTGGGACCAGCGGACCCGAGCGTTGCGGTCGCGGTCACGAAGACGAAGGCGGCCGCGATGGTGGACACCACGTGCACGCGCCCAATCGGCTTGGAAAGGCGCGAACTACGCGTCACGAGTCCTCCGATCACAGCTGCCTCCAGGGACGGTTCGACGGCGCAAGTGTGCGGCGGCGCGGGCCAAGGATACAACGCGCCGCGCACGTTGCCCAACGGATGGCCGGACCATGATTAATAGCATGTTATTGTTGATGAATTCGCCTGCTGCCTCCCCGCGAGGCCCTTGCAAATGAAAGCCAGTGGTCCGACGTCCGGCCGGCGACTCATCAAGACGCCTGAACGGACCACTAGCTAGCGCCGTCGGGCGGCTTTGCGCTGGTTGCGAATCTCGCGGTAGGTCAGGACGTCTTCGCGAGCGAGTATCCAGAGCCGGCCGTGCTGCTCACCGCGGATCTTGCCGGTGCGCACCGAGTTGATGACGGCCTGCCGCGTGATGCCGAGCAAGTTCATGGCCTCGCCGACCGTTACGATCTTCTCGGTCGTCAACTGACCCTTTGGAGGCCCGGACGCTTCGCCGCGTTCCTGCACCGTCGCCCGCAGCGCACGAGGCACGACCTCAAGGTCGACTTCGCCCGGTTTGGGTTCGATCGCGCCCTCGGCGACGCCGGCGCGGTACACGAGATCGTGCGCGACTTTGACCGCGGGGAGCTCACCCGCACCGGGCGCCAGGGGGCTCATGCCGCCGTAGATGGGGGAGTCGTGGGCGAGCACGCGGCCGACCAGTTCGTTGTAGCCCTGGCCTTGCGCGAGTCGGAGGGCGATGTCGGCGATGAACGCTCGGATCGGCGCCGCGACTTCACGCAGGTCAACCGTCGCACCCGACACGAGTCGATAACTGTCGAGGAGATCGACGCCGTCGAGCGGGTTGGTTGGATCCTGGTCAGCCCTGTGCATTCACGCTCCGATGAGCCCAGACAGCGTATCAAAGGTGCTGTCAGGATGTCGTGCTTGATGACACGGATCTATCAGCGGCTTGATAAGTGTCAAGAACAGCCGCGATCAAGTCGCTACCCGACCAATCACAAATGTGGCTAGTGTCTCGTTGCAGGGGGAACCGACGAGTTGACGGCGACGAGACACAGCCGCGCAGCGGAGGTTGGGGTGAGGCACGAAAACGACGCCCACTGCTGCCAAACAACGCGGGACGAGGGGCCTCCCCCGCCAGGCCCCTGCGAATGAAAGCAAGAGCGCCGATCGGGAATCGGCGCTCTCGGATGGGGAACGCCACGAAAATGACACTTTTCGGGCGTGGGGACGCTCATAGTCCCCCAACCAAATAGCAATTATGCACCGAGAAGCATTGCTGTTCGGTGCTGTAGTGGTCCGATGTCCGACCGGCGACTCATCAAAACTCCTGAAATGGACCACTACCTGCCAGCCGCGGAAGGCGGCGCAAACGGCAGGGGAAGACGCTATTCGGCGGCGGCGCGCGCGAAACGACGGCCGATCGGACCGGGCAGCAGGCGCGACCACATCTTCATCACGCGGCGGCGGAAGTACGTGTATTTGCCGAAGATCGCGCCGATGACGACCAGCATGGTCGAGTAGCACGGCGGGATCAGCAGCAGGTAGACGAGCCGATACGACCAGGGTCCGCCCCAGAACGAGCCCTCGAGGCCGAGCAGGTCCTTGAGCACCAGGCGCGCGACCACAACAGCCAGCGATCCGGTGATGGAGAACACGAGCAACACCACGATCCAATGCCAGGCACCGCCTTCGGGCGTCCGGCTACCGCTGGTGGAGTTGGCAGGTGTATCGGTCATCTACATCGCCTTGGATCGCGCCCATTTCGGGCGTCCGCGGACCCGGCGTATACACCAACTTGCCGCGCTGCACGACGATTACATAAGGGCGCGTGCGAAGTCCGGTCGGCCCGGAACGCGACGGGCCTATCCGTCGTCGGTGTGCGTGGAAGACTGGTGGCCGTATAGCAACGAGATGCCGGCGGTGTTGCTGAGTCGCTTGTGCAGCTCGCGCAGGGCCTGGGCGACGGTCTTGCGCTTGCTCGGGTGGTACGAGATCGCCAACGTCGAAAGTTCGAGCTTGTTGACCATCGGCAGCTCGGCGGCCGCTTGCAGGAACGCGGCGGCGGCTTCGCAGCTCTCGAAACGGTCGCGGGGGGCCTTGGCGGTTGCGCGGCTGATGAACTCCACGATGTCGTCGGGCACTTCCGGTTCGATGTCGCGCGGGTCGGGCATCGGGGAGTGCAGGTGCAGGCGCAGCAGATCGTCGAGGGTCTCGGCGTCAAAAGGCACGTGTCGTGTCGCAAGCTCGTACGCCATAATGCCGAGCGCATAGAGATCGGCGCGGCCGTCGAGCTGACGTCCGAGGATCTGTTCGGGGGCCATGTAATAGGGCGTACCGAGCAGGTGCCCACCGGTGCTCGCTGACTCCTCGGCGGCGACGGCGATGCCGAAGTCGAGGATCTTCACGCGGCGATCTTCGGTCAGGAAGATGTTGCTGGGCTTGATGTCCCGGTGGAGCAGGCCGCGACCGTGGGCGTAGGCCAGCGCCAGGTTCACTTCCTTGAGGATTCGACGAATCGCGCCCCACGCGAGCGGCTGGCCGTCTTCGATCAGATCTTCGAGCAACGTGCCGGAGATCTTCTCCATGACGATGAAGTGCGTGCCGTATGCCTCCGTCGTGTCGATGACGCGAACGATGTGCTCGTGATTGAGCGAGGCGACAAGGCGCGCTTCGTCTTGGAACTGCTCGGCGAACCCGGGGTGGAAAACAAGGGAGTGCGACAACATCTTGAGCGCGACTTCCTGGCCGAGCTCGGGGTGGAGGCCGTGAAAGACCGTGGCGACGGCGCCGGCGCCCAGACGTCCCTGGACCTCGTACTTGCCGACGTTCTTGATGGTGCTGGACTCGAGCAGCCGCTCGCCAACGATCTTGGTCAAGAAGACGGACGCCTGCGGGTTGCGCTGCATCAGCTGTTCGAAGCCAGCCTTGTCGAGGCTCAAGCAACGGGCCCTTGTCTCCGCGATGACGGACGCCGAACGAGGCTCGGACGTGATCAGCGACATCTCGCCGAACAGCGCCGGGGATGTCAGCACGCGCGAGAAGCTCGTCTGCTTGTTGTGGCCGCGGACGGCGACTTTGACCGAGCCCTGCTCGAGCACGAACATCTCCGCGCCTTCTTCGCCCTGGGTGACGATCGTCTCACCGGCCTCGAAAACCACCGGGCTCATCGCGCTGCGAATGACCTCGATCGTGCGTTGGGGCAGCGCCGCGAAGATCTCCAGCCGCGTCCACAAGGGAAGGCCGTCCACGCCGACCAACGAGTCGCGGTTTGCGCTGCGACGAGTGGGTCGTGCTGAAGCGGCGCTGGGTAGCGACGGTGGTGGGCTGGAAGGGGGCGGACCGATGTTGGCAGGGTCGTTCATGCGTCTTCCCGAGTGGGTTGCGATTGGGTTGCAGGCTCGAGCGGGTCGAGCGGCGGGGACACCTGTTCTGGCGAGCCCGCGGGCACGGCTAGATATGCGTCTGAATTGCGGTACTTGTCCAAAAACTCTAGCAGCAGGATCCGTCCGACGGCAAGCAGCGGGATGGCGAGCAGCACGCCGATAACGCCGAATAGTTCGCCGCCAGCGACAATGCCCAGGAGGACAACGAGGGGCCGCAATCCGACCCTGCCGCCGATGACGCGGGGCGTGATGAACACAGCGTCGATGCTGTAGAAGCCGCCAAAGAGGATCGAAACTCCGGCGAACGTCGCCAAGGTCGGTGACTCGACCAGCGCAACGGCCAAAGCGAGCGTGAGCCCGAAGATCACGCCGATGTAAGGCACCAGGTAGATCGCCGCGACGAAGGGCCCGAGCAGAGCCGCCATGGGCACCCGAAGGACGAGCAGGCCGGCGGTGAAGATCGAGCTGGCCAAGACCCACAACAGCAGTTCGGCCCGCAAGAAGCTGCGCAGGGTCGCGTCGATTCGATTCCCGACGCGGGCGGCGTGGTCGCGATGTCGCATGGGGACAAGCTCGGTAACCCGGCCGATGATCCTCTCGTAATCATCGAGCACAAACGCCGCGATCACGAAGACAAGCAGCAGATTACCGACCGCCAGCAGGATGTCGCGCGCGCTCGCCAAGACCCAACCCACCAGGGATGAGGCGCTGCCGACGATCTCGCGAAGCACGCCTTGGATATTGGCGCGGAGCACATCCGGCGCGATGAGAGCCGACAGTTTCACGCCGATGAGATCGTCAAACCACGGGTCGAGCCCGAGGATCGTGTTCTGCATCTGCGACGGCAGGTTTTGACTCGCGGTCACAAGCTCCGCGAGCGCTGCCGGAAGGATTACGGCGACAACGATGAAGACCAGCGCGGTCACCGCCAAGAGCGGCACGGTCAGGGCCAGGAATTCCGGCACGCGATTGCGTCGCAGCCAACGAACGACCGGCTGCAGGGCCCAGGCGAGCAACGCACCGACGATCAGCGGGGCTGTGATGACGCGCAGGCGAACGACCAGCCAGAGCGCCAACGCGGAGAGGCCGGCGACCAGGACCACCTGGTAGAATCGTCGCTGCCAGCGGTCGGGGTCGGGACCCACAGCGTTCTCCGGAGCGGACGGGGGCGAGTACCAGCGGTGCGCTGAATCTCGGCGACCCTTGCCGAGCGTGGCTGGATCTGAACAGATCGCGCGGTGGCTTACAACGCGCCCGAGCGTCGTGTCCTGCCGGGCATCCTGACAACGACCTTGCTGATGGGGATCGCCGCGGGTCTGCGCGTCGCCGTCGCGACCATGTTGAGGCTGCAGCAAGACGAAGCGTCGTCGTTCCTCGAGCGGTCGTTCGCCTACCTGATGGCCGACGAGGAGCGCTTCTTCAACCCGGTGCCGTGGCGCGCGATCAACGTTGTCTTGCTCAACCTGACCGACGACTTGCTGACGCTGAGGATGGCTTCGGTGGCATGCGCGGTCGCAGCGGTGGGGTGGCTCGCTTCCTTCGCGGGGCGCCGTGTCGGACCGGTGGGCGGCTGGATCGCCGGGCTCGGGTTGGCCTGCACGCCGTGGCTCGTGCGGCAAACCGGACAGTTCCGCAGCTATGGGCTGACGCTGCTGGCGGCCACCCTGGTCGCGACGTCTGTGTTCTCGTTGCTCGAACGACCGACGAAAAGGCGCTTGCTCACCAGCGCGGTCGTGGTCGGGTTGGCCGGGTGGGCTCACTTCATCTTGCTGCCGTGGACCGTTCTGTGGGCGATCGCCGCGCTCTTCGTAGCGCGTGATTCGCGATTGCGGGGCGTTGGCGTGGTGGCGGTGATCGTCGTCGCATCGCTCGCGGTGCACCCGGCTTGGTTGGCCTTTGGCGGCTTGATGCTCAAGCGCGGAGGACCGAGCGCGTCGATGCAGGCGCGCGACGCGATCGATGTGGTCTGGCGGCCTGAGTTGGCGGTCTTGGTGGTCAGCTTCTTGGCGGCGGCGTGGCCCGGGAAGGTCAGACGCGGCGGGAATTCAGCGCTGATCCTGCTGGCTTTTGCCGCCGTGTTTGGGGGCATCATCCTCGCGGCGGGCGGACAGCTCCGCACGATTCGCTGGGGTCATCTCGTGGCGATCGCGCCAGCGGTGTGGCTCTGCTGCGGGGCCTTCATCGACGGGGCCTGCCGACCGAGCCGACGCGCCGCGGTCTCGGTTTCCGTCGTCGCATCTTTGCTGGCCGCCGTGATGGCCTCATCGCTCCTTGGGGCGCTTGGCGATGGCGTGCTGCGCCGCGATGAAGTCGCCCTCGCGCGGTGGATGAAAGCGCGGCCGGACGTCGACGTCGTGGCGCTTGAACGCGAGTTCAGCGGTTTGATGCAGCCGCGCGCAAACGGCGTCGCCCATGCGCTCGGTTATTACGCCGGTGGGCCGGAGCGATGTGTCGGCGCCGATGTCATTCATCTTCGACGTTGCCGCGCACAGTCCCGGGTGATGCGGCACGGTGAGGAAGCTGTGCGTGGCTGGTGCCGCGAGGGGCGGTGCATCTATCCGTTGAACGACGCCGCGACGCCCTTGGACAGCGCCCCCAAGCCTTCGAAGACAACCATCGTTGCCGTGATCCCGCAGCTCGCCGAGGCCACGGAGCCGCCGTTTCCAGGATGCGAACGGGGCGAAGCTGGTGGCTGGTGGCTGTGTCGCGCGCTTGAAAACCAGCGCTGAGTCCGCGACAACGCTGCGATGGCCTTCCTCCCCGTACTCATAGCGAGCGCCCTGCCCGCGATGGTCGTCGTCGCTCCCCTGCCCGCCAACGCCACCGCCACGCTCGCCAAGCCGTGGTGCGACATGGGCGCCCACATCGCCCAGATGCAGCCCGTCGCCATGGCCGAAGACCCCGTATTTCGCCGCCCGACGCCCGCCGGAAAGGCCGCCCTGGGAGCTGTGCGCAAAGAGCTTCTTATGCAGGCGAAAGGGCCAAAGCGTCGGCGCGCCATCGCCCAACTCGGGGTCTTGTTCGCCAGCAAGGAAGGCCCCGTCCTCGCCCGGCTTGCCCTCCAAGATGCGTCGATCGCGGTGCGTCTGCCGGCGCTTCATAAGGTCTTACGTCTCGCGCCGGCCCATCCGCGGCTCGCCTCGTTCGCCGGACATGACGTCAGCCACAAGGACCCAGCTGTCGCCACCGCCGCCGCACACGTGTTGCTCGCCAGCGGCTGTGATACGGCCGGCTCCTATGCGCTCGATGCGCTGGCCCACAACACAGCCAGCGTCCGCCTGACCGCAGCGCTCGCCGCGATCGAGACGACGACAACGCACGCCGACATGGGTCAGCTCGCCCGCGTTCTCGAACACATCGACGGGACTGAAAAAGACGCGGCGACGGTCGCGGCGATCACACGACGCCTTGGCCAGGTCGGATGGCTCCCTGCGGCGCCGGTTGTCGGCAAACTCCGCAAGCACACCGACGCCACGGTTCGTTGCGAAGCATCCGTGGCGCACGCCCGCATCACGGCAAGGCACGACGAGGCGGACGTCAAGAGGCTGATCGCGTCAAAGAGCCCGTATTTGCGGGTCTGCGCGGCGAGGATCCTCGCGTCGGGCGCGACGCGGCGCGCGATTGCGGCGATCGAGCTGCTCAAACCCCTGCTGCGCGACAAGTCATCTGCCGTCGATCCGCTCAATCGAAAACGATCGATGCGCGTGAGCGCCGCGGCGGCGGAGGCGATCGGTCACTTGTCGCTGAGCGGCGATACCAAGGTCACGGGGAATCCGGCGAAAAGGCCGTAGAACGACGCCGTCACCAGAACTTGGCGACAAGTCGACCGCCGAAGAACCACACGTTGGCGGCGCGCGTGTTGCGGCCCGGCAGGATCTCCTGGGTCCGGTAGCGCGCATACAGGAACAGGGGCGCTCCGACGCGAAGCAAGCTGATGTTGCCTGTAAAGACAAACGTCTGCTTGTCGCCGGGCTGCCAGAGCTCTTCGCGGCCGTCCCATTCCCACAGCGGCGAGTTGCTCTTCCAGTCGGTCTGACCGGTCTTCAGATACAGGTAGCGGAACTGAAACGTCAGCAGGCGCGGCAACTTCTGCGCCTTTTCCATGCTGCCCCTGGTGATGTAGGTCGCGATTGTCGGCCCGACGATCGGCGCCCAGTCCACGCCCACCTGCGCCGCCAGCCAGTCACCGCCGTCGATCTCGTACGTGTCGCCGACGTACGGCTGGTGCGTCATGAGCAGCGGGTTGTTCTTGCCGGTCGCCGTCTTGTAGGTACGCGTTCGCATCCATCCGTAATACGCGTCGAATCCAACGGTCAGCCAGGTCACGCCGTTTTCGTCGTACCAGAACTTCTCCATCGCAACGTGCGTCTCGACATCGGCGTAACTGTGCAGGTCCCAGCTGGTTGTTCCGGCCGTCACGAGCAGCTCGGGTTCGCCTTCGGTTCCGGTCGGAACGGCACCCTGCAGGAGCATCGACCAATGGATGTTGTTTTCCTTCATCCAATCGAGCTGCGGCAGGCGGTAGCGAAGGGCCAGAACGATGTCCGCCACCGTATTCTGGTTGCCTTTCCATTCGTCGGGCGGCTTGGGCTGGCCCATGCTCTGTGCCCAGGCCCAGAAGTCGTCTTCGCTGTACGAGCGGCCCAGCGAGCTCATGTATTGGCCACGCCGCCACGACAGGTTGGTGCGGATCGTCGAGTCCAGGACCAAAGGTACCGCCACAGCAGCGGTCAGGTCGTCGGTGATGCCGTACATCAGCTGTGTCAGCGAGAAGCGGTAGACGACGGCCGGTTTCGCCGTGATCGTTCCCTGCCAACCGCCGCCTGGTTCGTAGCGCTCGATGCCCTTGAGCAGCGGCCCCGCCGAGCGGTCATCGCCGTACTGGATGTTGACCGTCGAGTGCATGTACGCGCTGTCGAGCAGGAACGTTCCGGCGGGCAGCGTGACCGTGAAGTCGGCGCTTGCGGTGGCCGGCACGATACATGTGGCGACGCACAGCAGGGTCGAAGCGGCGGCGAGGCGGGAGCGGCTCATTGCGCGGGCACCTCGACCGGCTCAAACGGCGAATCGGTAGCGGGAACAGAGCCCATCGCGGTGTGCAAGCGCAGCTCACTGGGTTCGAGCACAACGGCGTTCATGCCATCGGAGGTGTCGACGAGCGCGGGGTGGGCGAGCATCTGCTGGGCGAGCGGCACGTCGATCTTGCCGTAGTTTTCCTTGAGCATGCCGGCGAGGCGGCCCGATGTGCGCAGGGAGCTGAAGTAGTAGCTGCTCCATCCCGCTTGGCGCCGAATGCGGATCGGCACGGCGCCGGCCTTGATGTCGAGGTCGAACATGTCGTCGGTATTCTTGACGTAGTGCGCGCCGATCCGGAGGTCATCGGGCCCAACGCTGGCGAGCGGCTTGTCGTTGTCGTCCAGACCCGCTTTGTCCTTGCCCGGGCCCCAAACAAAAGCGCGACCGCCGCCCGAGCTATCGATCTCGGCGATGCGCATGTCGCCCTTGGCGTCGGCGAAAAGGACGTTCCATCCGAAGGTGTGTTGGGTCGTTTCGAGGGACTTGGCGGCTGCGATCGCGGACGGCTCCTTCTCCAGCTGCGCGCGGATCGCGAGGCCGATCGGGACGCCTTCCGTGATCAGCTTGGCGCTCGCGAGATCGCCGATCTTTGGCAGCAACCCACCCACGATCGAGTTGTTGAGGGTGTCGGAGTAGTTGACCGTCGCCGCGAGCCCCCGGGCGCTGATGCCTGAGAAGCCCCAGATGACCCCGGCCCAGCCGACAACTGCGAACGGCTTTCCATTCGCCGGGCGGTGCACGAAGACCGCGGTGTGTTTGTGGGACGTGTTGGCGTCGAGCAGCGAGAAGTGCTGAGCGAGGATGACCTTCCCGCCGACTGTTGCCGTGCCACGAACCGCGAAGGCCGAGGCGGGTGGCTGGCTGCGGCCGTCTTCGACGCCGGTGTTGGCGACCTCGTGGGGCTCCTTGCCGGCGCCCCTGGTCGTGAAAACAACCCGTTCGTCGCGCATGAAGCGGGCGTGCACGGGCGGCGGGTCGTCGACGACTTCCTTGTCTCCGGCCATCACAACCAGGCTGACAACCGCGGCGGACGGCAGCTTTCCGGGCTTGAGCGTGACCTCGACGCCAGGGTTTTTGTCCTTGCCGCCGGGGAGCTCCTTGATCGTGATTTCGGGGCTCTTGGATGTGTAGACCCTGGTGTCCAACTGCGCGCGAATGGTGGCGGGATCGACACCCTCGGGATCGGTGATGACCCACTTGATGGTCGGCTCCAGCGGCAGCTCGACCGCCGAAGCGATGCTCGATGAGAAATACTCGGGGACCGTGCCCTCGCCCTTTTCGTCGGTCTTTCCGTCGCCGTCATTGTCGACCTTGTCGGTCGCGAGGGCGGCACCGAAGTCGAACGACTTGAGCTGCGGCGCGCGGGACAGGCGCAGGGCGAGCGCGACGGCACGGGTGGCCATGACCGCGTCGACAAACGTGTTGAGGATCAGCACCTGGTCCTGGGTCAGCCCGCTACCGTCGGCGATCCCCCGCATCTCTTCGAGGTGTTCCTTGCCGATGTGTTTCTTCATCGCCTGGGCGGACTCGAGCAGCAGCTTGTACGAGAAGTCGTCGTATTCGGGGCCCTGGTACAGCGGCAAAGCGGCTGAAATGTCGGGTTTTTCGCGGTTGACGTAGGGGAGCAGCGAGGCGCTCAGCATCGTCGTGTAGAACGACCGGATCTTCGAGCGGAGCTTCGTGCCGTGTTCAAGACCGCGCTCGTACGGCGTGCCGCTCAGCTCAACGACTTCGCGCGTGACGGGAGGGTCGAACGGCGTGCAGGCGACGGCGCCAACGAAGACAGCGGCGAGCGAGGCGACGGCCGAGGCGGACACAAAGCGGGCGCGGGAAGGCAACAATATGGCGAACCCGGGTGGGACAGGTGAGTGTGTTCGCTGGGCCATCGCGTTTACCACCCCGTTCGGCGCGGCGGCAAGGCGAAAAGGCTCCGTGTGCAGGGGGCGCGAGGTGCTGTAGCCTTCCGCCTGCGGTGGAGATGCGATTGAAAAAGCGGCCGACAATGAGCGTACGAGAGTCCGTCGAAATGCGTTGGCTCATTTGCATGATGTCGGCGTCGGCGATGGTCGTTGGCTGTTCCAAGAAGGACACGGCGACCGGCCCCAAGCCGAGCCCAGCCGCTTCGAAAGACAGCGAAGATGGAGGCGGCGGGAACGCGGGTGAAAACGACGTGGCGGCTGCGGCCAGGGACGCGGCCGCAGTGACGTCCAAGGACTCCGGCAAAGACGCCAACCGGACACCTGCCCCCTCAACCTGCGCTGGTTTTCTGCCGGCGCAGCTGGCCGGCAAGATCAGCAACGACAAGCTCGACGAAATCAGCGGGCTCGCAGCGAGCGTGGACCATCCCGGCGTGTTCTGGGGCCACAACGACAGCGGTGAGAAGAAGGCGCGGCTCTACGCGATCAATGAAAAAGCGCGCCACATCGCGACATTCAAGCTCAAGGGCGTCGCCCCGATCGACTGGGAAGATATCGCGGTCGGACCGTGCGCGGCGTCCGGCGCGATGGCCAAGCTGTCCTGCATCTACGTCGGCGACATCGGCGACAACAGCAACAAGCGCGACTACGTCATGGTGCACCGTGTTGCCGAACCTGCCTCTCTGCCCACTGCGCCAGCTGGCGATGCGCCGCGCCGCGAGCGATTCCGGAAAAACGACACGGAAACGTTCACGATCCGCTATCCCAAGGCGCCGGGATTGCGCGGAAAGGACCAAAAGCGCGAAGAGCATCCCGACGTCGAGGCGATGGTGGTGTTGCCGGACACACGCGTCGTTCTCATCAGCAAGCGCGGCGATGGCACCGGTCGGGTCTTCCGCGCCACGCTGTCTGGACCTGACGTGACGGCCGAGGCGCTCGGGGCGCTGGATTTCCGCGACAAGACGGTCAAATCCGGTGTCAGCCTGCGAGCGACCGCCGCCGATCTCAGCAAAGACGGTCGGTGGCTTCTCGTCCGCAGCTACTTTCGGATCTTTCGGTTCGACGTCGACGGCGTTTTGACCGCCAAGCCCGCCGACGCCGCCGCGAAGCTGCCGATCGCCCCCAGGGAGACGCTGCTCGGCGGCCTCGACCTGCAGGGCGAGTCGATCGCCTGGGGACACAAGAACGATTTTTGGCACACGTCTGAGGGCAAACATGCCCCGCTGTGGCATATCCGCTGCGCGAAGCCTTAGTGGTCCGTTTCAGGAGTCTTGATGAGTTGCCGTCCGCTCGTCGGACCACTAGCTTTCATTTGCAAGGGGCCTCGCGGGGGAGGCCCCTCGGCCCGAAAAGCGTCGTTTTCGTGCCTCACCCCAACCTCCGCTGCGCGGCTGTTCCGCGTTGCCGTCAACTGATCGTTTCCTCTGCAACGAGACACTAGATGCGCGCCGCGCAAATACTGAGACGATCCCGCTCCCCATCCCGCTCCCGGAAGGGCGACGAAAGAACACGAGTCAACGAGGCCACCATGACCGAACAATTCACCGAGATCGCTTCGCAGTGCCTTGAAGAGCTCGACGAGGCGCGCGCGATCGACCGCATGTGGGGCCGCGACGGCAAGATGTGGGTCGACAACGAGGGCGACGCGGCGAAGATCCGCAACCGGCTCGGCTGGCTGTTCTGCGTGCCCACCATGCACGCGGCGATCGAGCGCCTCGTCAACCTGTCTCGAACGGCGGAACGCCGCGGCTTTGACCGCGCGCTGATCGTTGGCATGGGCGGGTCAAGCCTCTGGCCAGAGGTCGTCGGGCGCCACCTCGGGGGTCATCGCGGCCTCAAGCTGCGGGTGCTCGATTGCACCCACCCCGAAGCGATCGCCGACGCCATCGCGTGGGCCTCGGCCGGCAGCTCCATGTTCATCATCGCGACCAAATCCGGCGGCACCGTCGAGACACTGAGCCTGTACCGCATCCTTCGCGATCGTTTCGACGACGGGTCGAAGTTTATCGCGATCACCGATCCTGGCAGCAAGCTCACCGCGATCGCACGTCGCGAGAAGTTCACCGAGGTTTTCGAGAACCCCAGCGACATCGGCGGCCGCTTTTCGGCCGGAAGCTTCTTTGGTTTGGTGCCTGCCGTGCTCGCCGGAGTCGTGATCAAGGACGCGATCGCGCGGCTCGACGACGCCCTCGCCGAATGCCGTCTGACGCCTGCCGCCGACAACCCCGGAGCGCAGCTGGCCGCGTTCCTGGCAACGGGACATCGCCTCGGTCGGTCGCACCTGCGCCTGTCCTTCGGCAAGGACGTGCGCGGCTTCGCGGCGTGGGTCGAGCAGCTGATCGCAGAGAGCACCGGCAAGCTTGGCACCGGGATCCTGCCGGTTCCGGGCCGCTACAGCCTCGCCGGTGACAAGGCGCACGCGTCGCTCAAGCACAGCCTCATCGGCTCGCTCGCCACGTTCGATAATCCTGACGACGAGTTCGGCATGGAGGCCGAGGACTGCGGCGCGCCTGTCACCATCCAGGTGATGCCCGAAGCCGCTGACCTGTGGGCGGAGATCGTGCGTTGGGAAGTGGCGACGGCCCTGTGCGGAAAGCTGCTCGGAATCAACCCCTTCGACGAGCCCGATGTGTCGGCTGCCAAGGCCGCGACCAACGCCATCCTCGCCGGTGAGATCGAGCCCGCCGCCGCCGACTCCGAAGGCAAACTGCGCAAGCTTGCCGACCTGACCCGCGCGCTCGCCGACGACCTGGAAGCGCTCGCTGCGGACGACTACCTCGCCGTGCTGCTCTACGTGGCCCCCGCAGGCTCCAACCGACAGCGCGCGGCATCCCTCCGTGAAGCGCTCCAGCAACGCACCCGCGGCGCCGTGACCGTGCAATTTGGGCCGCGTTACCTGCACTCGACCGGCCAGCTTCACAAGGGCGGGCCGGCCAAGGGCCACTTCATCGTCGTCGAGGACCTGCACCGGGTCGGAAAGGACGTCGCCGACATCGCCATTGCCGGCAGCGACTTCACCACCGGGGAGCTTGTCCGCGCGCAAATGCAGGGCGATATCACCGTGCTCAAGGAGCGCGGCAAGCCGGTTCACCACTACGTCGTCGGCGGCTGATCGACGCGTTGGATCCGTCTTTGCCGGTCAGTCGGCCCAAATCACGGTTTGGTCGCGGCCGTACCAATCGTCCTCGCGCTCGGAAAACCGCTCGTCTACGACGCTGCGGCGGACCTTCATCGTGGGTGTCAGCAAGCCGTTGGCGGGGGTCCACGCCTCGCGGTCGATGGCGATAAATGCCAGACGCTCGTGGCGGTCCAGCTCGTCGTTGAGGCGTGCAAGAAAAGCGGAGATTGAGGCTTCGACGCCGGCTACGGACGCCGTTTCGAGCGCGCCGGGCAGCAAGGTCACGATCGCGTGCGGTTGGTGTCGACCCGAACCGCGGACGCACGCAGTGGCGATCCCGTCGGCTGCAAGCAGGCGCTTTTCGAGGGGTCCAGGCGCCACGTATTTGCCCTTGCTGGTCTTGAAGAGCTCCTTGCGACGACCGGTGATGCGCAGGCGTCCGTCCGCATCGAGCTCGCCGAGATCACCGGTGCGCAAGAAGCCGTCGGCGGTCAGAGCGGCGGCGGTGGCTTCGGGGTCGTCGAGGTAGCCGAGCATCGTGGCGGGGCTACGGACGAGGATCTCGCCGTCGGGGCTGAGCCGGCATTGCACGTCGGGGTACGCGGGCCCGACAAAACCAACGCGCTGGTCGGACGGTCGGGTGATGTGCGAGTAAGCGAAATTCTCAGTCATGCCGTAGCCCTCGCGGATCTCGATGCCGAGGTCGCGGTACCAGGTGAGCAATTCCACGGAGATCGGCGCGCTGCCCGAGATCGCGAAGCGCACATGCTCAAGGCCCATGGCACAGAGGGCGACGTTTCGCGCGTCTTCAGCGGTCCCGGCATCGGCGAGACGCGCATCGAGCTCTCCGCGGCCGACGACTGTGAACGCTTCTTGCTGAAACTTCAGCCACAGCCTTGGGACCGACACGAAGATGGTTGGTCGCGCCCGGCGCCGGTCCGCCGCGAACGTTGCCAGCGACTCCCCGAAAAACACCTGCATCCCGGTCAGGAGCGACACGGTCTCGACCATCCAGCGTTCGTAGACGTGGGCGAGCGGCAGGTACGAGAGCATCCGGTCGGCGTCGGAGATCGACATCATCGCCGTGACGCCCCGGGCCGAAGCCATCATCTGCCCGAAGCTGAGCATCACGCCCTTGGGGTGCCCCGTGCTGCCGGACGTGTAGATGATCGTTGCCAGCTCATCGGCGCTGCGGCGGACGCCTTCGAAAGGCGATTCCTCGTCGGCGATCTGCGTCCATTCGCCAACGTGGAAGTCCGCTTTCGGGCTCGCCAGGTCCGTTTTCAGGCCTTCGGGGTCGGGACCATCGGGCATTCGTATGCGGACAATGTCGAGCGGGATTCCCTCGCGCATCTGCGCAAAGCCGTCGAGCGGCCCCACAAAGACAGCACGCGCGCCGCTGTGGGCGAGGATTTGCTGCACAGTCACGGCGGTCAGCGACGGGTAGATGGGTACCGAGACATGACCCGCGAGCCAGATCGCCAGGTCCGCGAGGATCCAGGTGGCGCAGTTGCGCGAAAAGATGGCGACCGGGCTCGATGGTGGCAGGTCGAGCCGATGCAGAAAGGCGGCGATGCGGCGGGCCTCGTCGACCGCTTCACCCCACGTCCAAGTCGACACACCGCCGTCGCGAGGTTGATGCAACCAAACAGCGTCAGGTTGAGTCGCGGCGCGCTCCAGGGCGCAGGTCAGGGCGACGAGTGGCCCGGCTTTCTCATCAGGGAGGGACGACACGGCGAATCAGTCGCGCGTGAACGATTCGTCTTTGATGCGCTTCTTGTAGTGGCGATTCGTCTCACCCGCGCCGCCAGCGGACGTGCTGTTGCGCTGGTTGCCGATCAGGCGCGCACGTTGACTGGCGCCATCGAGGGAGCCGCCCGCGTCGCGCGACATCTGGGCCATGTGACGGTCGTTGATGACACCACTCCAACGCGCAGAGGCGAACAGCAGGCCGCCGGTCAGCACGAGCGCGAAGAACCAACGATGGGTCTGTTGGTTGGTGTACCAGCCGAGCCAGAGGATCGCGCCCCAAAGGACGACGATCTTGAGATCGATGGCGCTGACGTCGATGTAATCCATGGCGGCGCTGCTACGGCCGGGAGTGGCCGGTCGCGCCATTTTACCGGGACGTGATCATAACGCCAGTGCGAGCTTCTTCTTGACGACGGCGGCCGACAGACCGTGGCCCTTGTACGAGATGATCTGATCCTTGCCCATGATCGCGTGGGCCGCCGTGTAGGGGGCGGTCTTGATCTTCGACCAGGCCGCGCCTGTCTTGTCGAGGTAGACCTTCAGGTTGCCGATCCCCTCGAGGCCGTATTGCTTGCGCCAACCGGGGCAGGTCTGGTGATCGTCGACGTGCACCACGTGGACAACCGCCACGCCGTCGGACGCCAATTCCTTGGCCAGCTTGGCGGTGTAGCTCGCCGTCATCTGGCAGGTGGGGCAGTGGGTGTGCGCGACGAAGAGCCACGTCTTTTGTGCGCCGCACACTTCCTTGATCGAACGCACAGCGCCCGTATCGCAGTCTTGGACCGGGACGTCGGCGAGGCGGTTGCCGAGCTTGTAGCCGAGCGGCGGGCCCTTGGTGGCGCAGTGCTCGGGTCCCCAGCCGCCTTTGCTGCCGCCGCTGGTTTTCCCGGTATCCGTCGCGACCTGGATATCGGGAGCGGGCTGGCCGGCGTCCACGGCGACAGAACCTGCGTCGGCGCTGGAGCTGGTGCTTGCCGTGTCTGCAGCTGTCGACCCGCTGTCGTTGGATGTTGCGCCCGAGTCCGTCCCGGCGCCGCTGGACGAGGTATCGGTCGTCGTGGTGCCGCCGGTCGGCGCGGTCGTCGTGGTGCCGCCTGCGCAGCCTGCGATCGAGACGAGGAGCACGCCGGCGAAAACCGCGACGGGCATCTTCTTGAGGTCGTTCATTTGCGTCATCTCCCCGGGCCGCTAGCCATCGCTGCGTTCGGCCTCCTGACGGGATAGTCGACCGATCGCCGCGTTGGTTACAGCGGGCGCGCGTTGTACATACTTCGTCACACGCCGTCATCGCGAATCATCGTCGCGCGGCCGTCCGACGCAGCGCTGCGCAATGGGCACGTCATCGCGGCGACAAACCCGCTCCCGGCGCGAGAGATCCGGCGCCCGCGGCGGGGGTTCGGCGGCGGGACAGGCGGCAAATACGTGGTCGAAAAGCGCGGCGATCGCGGGCACGTCGGTCAACAGGTGGACCACGCCGTCGGGATGCAGCGCGCGCAGGACATCGGCCGCGAAGGCTGGCGTCAGCAGCAGGTGTTTGCCCTTGAGGGCCGGGGTCGGAAACAGGATGTCGACGCGGTGCACGCTCTGACCGGGCAGCAGCACGGCGAAGAGAGTGCGCGCGTCGAGTCTCTCCGCGAGGCAGTTTTCGGGCGCGTTTGGGGCGACGGCTGCGACGCGACGCTTGCGGATCTCGACGCCGAGCCAGCGCTGATCGCCGAACATGCGGGCATTGGCGAGCAAGTTGATGCCGTGGTCAAAGCCGATCTCGATCGCCAGGGGTGGACCAGCAGCGACGAACGCCCCGATCCGGCGCCTCTGTTCGGTGTGCTGTGGCTGATCCAACAGGCGACTGCCGCCCATTGCGCCGGGCACGCGGTCCTTGGCAGCGCGAGCAGGTGCGTCCGGCGCAGTCCAAGCGTCGCGATCAACCGGCATGGAGCGGACCTCGGGGTGCTCGGCGATTCGTGGGCGTGCAGGCGCTCAACTTTTCTGGCACCCGGCGCACCAATAGGTCGATCGCGCATCCATCGTGAACGCCTTGACCGTCCGATCGGCGCAGCGATGACAGGGCTGCCCGGCGCGGCCATAGACGTCGAGACGCTGTTGGAAATACCCGGGTGATTTATCGCCGCCAACAAAGTCACGGAGCGTGGTGCCACCGGCATCCACCGCTTCTGTCAGCACATCGACGATCGCATTGGCCAGACGCGCAGCTTGGGGTTTGGTCAGCCTGCCGGCGCCTTTTCGCGGGGAGAGACCGGCGCGCCAAAGCGACTCGCTCGCGTAGATGTTGCCGACACCGGTGACCACCTTGGCGTCCATGATGAATTTCTTGAGCGCGATCGACCGGCCGCGGCTCCGGCGATGCAGGTAGGCGCCGGTGAATCCCTCGTCGAAAGGCTCGATCCCCAGGCTTGCGAGCAGCTTGTGTCCGGGTTCGTCGGCGGCCTCAAAGGCATCAAGCGCCCCGAACCGTCGCGCGTCGATGTAGCGCATGACCCCGCGGAATTGTGGCCCGTCGACGCCGATTCGATAGTGCTCGTGGCGCCGCCAGCCGTCGGGTTTGTCGTCGAGAAAGAGGCGCCCGCTCATACCGAGGTGCACCAAGACCACGTCGGCCGGGGGACTGTCGATGCAGAGCAAGAGGTACTTGGCGCGGCGACGAACGGCGGAGATCGTTCGGCCTTCGATCGCGTGGACCGCAGCGACCGGGATCGGGTAACGCAGGTCCGTTCGCTGCAGCTCGATCCTGGTAACGGTCGCGCCGACGACGCGCTGCTGCAGGTAGCGACGGACGGTCTCGACCTCGGGGAGTTCGGGCATGAGACGGGTCGTTAGTGCGTGGGAAGAAAGGTCTACTGAGCCCGGTAGCCGGGACGACGCCAGAGCCCGACCATCCGCTTGCGCCGCATCGACGTGAGCGTCGTGCAGGTAACCGACCGGCGCATCATCAGGAGCTCGTCGCGGTACAGTCCAGCGCGGGCATCGGCCTTCATGCGCGGCGGCGTGCCCTCCCCGATGGCGAGGTAGCGGCGGCCGTGATTGGCGCGCGCCATGGCGTCGTCGCGGATGCAATCGAAGATGCGCGAGTACAGGGACACGCGGCTTTGTCGGTCGCCGCCCTTGGCTTGGCGCGTGATCTCGAATTGTTGCTCGGAGGCCATGGCAGCGAGGTGTTTGCGCAACATGGCAGCGCGCGCGGCGAGGAGCCTGTATTCAAACGACTGCTGGGCCTGGTAGCGCCACGCAGGCATCGGATCGTACATCGACGGCGCTTGGCCACGCCGAGGCCGGTTCACCGTGAAATGCTGGAACACGCCGCGGGTCAACGTGAGATAGCGGCGGATGATGCCTTCCATCTCACGATCGCGTTCGGCAGCGTTGTTGAGCACCGACTTGTAGGACGCCATCGCCCGCGCCAGCTGGGGCGGTAGCGCGGATCGTTTGGCGGCACCGTCGGTCGATCGCGCGGCCTTTGCGGCGGCTCGAGCGTCAACTTCGTGCTGCTGGACGGGTTGCTTATGGGGCTGCGTCGTCTGCTGACCGGTCGCACATCCGGTCGCCGCCATCGAAACGACGACCGCCATCGCGAGCACATATCGGATCTGGTTCATACGATCAGACGGACGCCGCCGAGCTCGGCGATGTTGTGCGGGAAGCTGTCGCCCGGGCAGCCGATGAACATGTAGTTGCGTGGCACGCCGAATTTGCGGCTCAGTCGTTCGATCAAGTCGGGCCCGAACGTGCCCTTCACGGCGATGAACTCGATGTGGATCTCGGGATAGACGTCGTCGAGGAACTTGATGTCGCGCGCGAGGGTGTCGGGGATCTTGTCCTTGTCTTTGTAGACGTGGACGACACGGATGGTGTCGGTGTGCTCATTGGTGCGCACGTAGATCATCGCGCGGTTGAGGTTGGCGGCGTCATCGCCCCGGGTGAAGAAGATGATGCTCTGACCGTGGATCTCTTCGTAACGGACCCGGGCCCAGTTGCTGATGCGCTCGTTGAACGCGGTGACCCGGTCGACCAGCTCGCGGCCGAGATGCAAGACCAGCTTGAGGATGTGGTTGCGCAGGAACATCACCGCCACGACGGCGACGGTCGGGACGAAGTAGACGAGGAAGACCTTGCCGTAGTGGGGTTCGCGGTAGAGGTTGACGCCAAGACCGGTCAGCACGGCAAAGGTCGCGACGATGACCGCGGGCCAGGAGGCCTTGATCGTGCGCCGCAGCCGCCCGCGTTTGACCTTGAGCAGCATATTGCCGATGGCGAACAGCGCCATGACACCGAGGAAGCTGACCAGGTAAACGCCGCCGAGCAACGTGACGTCGCCCTTGGTGATGAAAAGCACCGAGATACAGAGCGCCAGGAACGTGATCACGATGAGGTGGTTGGTGTTGCGCCACTTGTTGGTGCGCAGCAGCGCCTGGGGAAGCACGCGGTCGAGGGCCATACGACGTACCAGGCCGGTCACGCCGACATACGACGTCAAGACGGCGCCGGAGAGGACGAGTGTGGCGTCGATGCTCACGAGGATGCCCAGCCAGCGACCACCGGCGATCGAACCGGCGTAGGCCAGCGCGTCTTCCTTGTGGGCAGCGATATCGCCGATGGGAATGATGCTGAGCACGATGACGCACATCAGCGGGTTGAAGATGGACACCGCGACCCACATGTTGCGCAGGGTCTTGGGGAACACGCCCTCGTCTTGCTCTTCGATGAAGTTGGCGCTCGATTCAAAGCCGCTCGTGCCCAACAACGACGTCGCGAATCCGAACAGCAGGGCCAGGCCGATGCCGTGTTCGGGCTCGATTTCCCAGTTGGCGGTGAGCGTCGAGGGGTCCGTGGCGATGTGGTAGATGCCGATGATCGCCAGGATCGTCAGCGTGACCATGTGCAGCGCGAAGATGCCCATCGCGACGATAGACGATTCGCCGATACCGTAGATGACAAGCGCCGCGAAGAGGCACAGCAACACCACCGTCGCGATCATCACGTTGAAGTCGGCGAGGTGGTGGGCGTAGTGCATGGCCTCGCCCGCGCTGATAACGGCGGTCGCCATGTACGACAGGATCGTCATGCACGCGGCGATCGATGCGCGGAACTTGCTCGTCGTGTTGAGCAGGCAGTTGTAGGCGCCACCGTTGAGCGGCAGCGCTTCCCCGACCTCGGCGTAGACCTTCCGAAAAAGGTAGAGCACGCCCGCGACCATCAGCAGCGCGATCGGCGCCAGTTTGCCGCACACGAGGATGGCGAGCGCCGAGACGTACAGGCACGACGACGTGATGTCGTTGCCGCAGATCGCGGTGGCGGGCCACTCACCGAGCTTCGGGCCATGGTGGTCGAGCTGTTGCATCTCGACCGGCTGACTGGAGTCGACCTCGATGTACTTGACCGGGGGGCTCTTGACCTTCTTCTTCTTGCCGCGCGCGTAGGCCCAGGCGGCCGAGAACGTCGCTTCGCCGGTGTAGGTCTTGCGCAGATCCTGCTTCTTTTTACGGCGCGTCGAGCCGGTGTTGCCAAACGGCTTGCTCGGTCGTTGGGAGCTGTCGATCGGGGGCTTTGCGCCAAAACCAGCGCCCTTCGTCGCGGGCGTGCTGGCCGGCGTGCCCTTGGAAGGGGTGGATCCTGTCGAACCAGGGGGGGTGGACTTGGGTTCGGTCATGGACCTGCCGGAACGCGTTACATCAACGTCGCCGGAGATTGCTCCGAAGCCGCTGCACCAAGATGTCGAGCCCGGGGATGCCCAAAGCTGCCGTTACGAGCGCAACAGCCACGATCCAGGCGATCCCGGAAGCCGCCAACCGTACGAGGTAGGCCAACGACGACGGGCCGATGATCCCCACGATAGCCTGCTTCGTAAAGTGGTCGGCCGAATGAGCCGCCAGCCACGCCACACCCATGCCCACAAGTCCGCGCCACAACGCCGAAAACACGCGGACGACTTGCAGATCCAGGCGGCGCTCGGCCAGCGTCCCGATCGCGATGCACTGCACGGTCATGCCGATCGCACCGGCGCTGGCCAGCCCGACGATGCCGCTCGCCGCCATGGTGCTGTAGAGCGGGATGGTCGCCGCCGTCAGGATCGTCGTGACGATCATCGGGACCCACGTGTAGCCGGTGGTGAACAACGACTGGTTGAGCACGGGCATCACCGCGAACGGCACGATCGCGAAGGCAAAGGGGACCAACGCGGCGGCGGTTTGGACGGTATCGGCGGGCGTGAAAGCGCCGCGCTCGAACAACAGCCCGACGATCGCTTCGGGAACGGCGGCGAAGAAGGCGGCCACGATGAGCGACAGACCGACAACCCCGCTGACGGCTTGACTGATCAGCTCCGAGACACCCTCGCGATCGCCCGACGACCAGCGCTTGGCGATGAACGATGCGGTCGCCTGCCCTGCCCCAACCGCCGCGAGCCCGACTGGGACCATCATCACGCGGCGCGCGTTGTCGAGCCACGAGATCGCGCCGTCACCCAGGTAGCTGCCGAAATAGCGTCCCGCCCACTCGTCGACGGTCAGCAGGCTCACGCCGGCCATCAGCGGCACGAAGATCCACAGGAAGCTGCGCACTTCCGGATGCAGGGAAGGCCAGGTCAGGCGCACTTTGAGCTGTTTGCGGGCGATCCAGGTCGGTACAACAGCGGCGCCGAAGAACGCCCCGGCGAGCGCTCCCCATGAAAAGCCCTCGATCGCGCCCCACTGCGCGCCGGCGAGGCCCCCGACGATGATTCCCAGGTTGTAGAGCACCGGTGTCAGGGCGCGCGCGCTGAAGATCTGCCGCGCCAGGAGGTTGCCCTGCACGAGGCTGCCGTAGATGAAGAAGACCTGGGCGGGCAGCACGATGCGGGTCAGCAGCGCCGTCTGCGCGATCTTGGCGTCGTCGAAGCCGCTGACGAAGAGGCCGACAAGCTCCTCGGTGAAGACCTCGCCGACGATCGTCAGGGCCGTGACCAGGAAAAGCAGCGAGGAGGCGACGATCGCGAAGACCTCGTCGACCTCGTCCGTGTTGACCTCGTCCCTGTCGACGTCGCCATCATTGCTCGCAGCGGCCGCGGCGGATGCATAGAGCTCGGCCATGCGCGGGATGAACGCGATGGTCAGGGCGCCGCCGGCAAGCAGGTAATTGAGCAGGTCCGGGACGGTGAACGACGCGCGGTAGACGTCGGTCGCTGCGGTCGCGCCGTAGAGGTACGCGAGCAACATTTCGCGGCCGAAACCGAGAAAGCGGCTGATCAACGCGCTCGCGGCGAGAAGCAGGGCGGCGCTGCGAACGGCTTTGGTCGCGGTCATGGCGGCAGGCTACGGGATCACCCGATCTTGGACAGATTTCCGGATCTTGGACAGATTTCCGGGCGCGTCCGTTTGATTCCCGACGCCGTTTGGCATATCCCCCGCGGCCATGCAGTCGGTTTCCGCTCTGTCCGCGTTGGTGCTCGGGGTCGTCGAAGGGCTCACCGAGTTCATCCCGGTGTCCTCCACGGGCCACCTGATCCTGACCAGCCATTGGCTTGGTCTGGACGCGACCGTCGCTCAAAAACACGCGGTGGACGCGTTCGACATCGTCATCCAGGGTGGCGCGATCCTGGCCTGCGCCATCTACTACCGAAAGCGGCTTATCGGCGCGGTCACCGGGCTGTTCTCCGACGATCTCGTCAAGAAAGCGGTGGCGCTGCGCCTGACGCTCGGCCTCGCGATGGCGTTTGTTCCGATCGCCGTGGTTGGGCTGCTGCTCCGCAAAACGCTCAAGTTCTACCTGTTCAACCCGGTTACGGTCGCCGGCGCGTTGATCGTCGGCGGGATCGCGATGCTGATCGTCGACCGCAAGCTCGGTCGCAAAGCCACGGTCACCA
>Ga0114932_10000303_pt1 | contig 58546 bp, 55 predicted proteins | sample 2SBtaG_2_FD_87286 | JGI IMG/M metagenome (GOLD analysis project Ga0114932, IMG submission 87286) | Deep subsurface microbial communities from Kolumbo volcano to uncover new lineages of life (NeLLi) - 2SBTROV12_ACTIVE470 metaG | ecosystem: Environmental > Aquatic > Marine > Volcanic ...
GATCCGCTCGTTTTGTAACAACTGCGGCTCGCCCATGGCCTATCAGACCACAGCGCTGCCCGATGAAATTCATTTTTATGCGGCATCGCTTGTTGACCAGACCCACCTGAAGCCGCAAAAACACTTTTTCACAGAAGAAGCGGTTGGCTGGGTGCACCTTGGCGACGATCTGCCCGCCCATAAGGCCTTTCAGAAATAGGAACACCAATGCCCGACCCCAAGCCCGACCCGCGTAACGATCCCGCCCGCCACGCCACGAAAATGGCCAAGAAAAAGGCGGCGCGGGATAAAATCATGGCCACCAAGACGGAAGAAAAAGGGCTGATTATTGTGCACACGGGTAAAGGTAAGGGGAAGTCCTCTGCTGCATTTGGCATGATCTTCCGCTGCATCGCCCACGATATGCCCTGCGCTGTGGTCCAGTTTATCAAGGGCGGCATGTCCACCGGCGAGCGTGACTTGATCCTTGGCAGTTTCGCTGACAAATGCGCCTTTCACACCATGGGCGAAGGCTTCACCTGGGAAACCCAGGACAAAACGCGTGACACGGAAATGGCGCAGGCGGCATGGGCCAAAGCCAAAGAGCTGATCTTGGATGCGCGCAACAAAATGGTGCTGCTGGATGAGATCAACATCGCCATACGGTACGGCTATGTGGATGTGGCCGAGGTGGTGGATTTCCTGACAAACGAAAAACCACATATGACGCATGTGGTCTTAACCGGTCGCAACGCCAAGGAAGCGCTGATAGAAGCAGCCGATCTGGTGACCGAAATGGAACTGGTCAAGCACCCGTTCCGCGCGGGGATCAAGGCGCAGATCGGGGTGGAATTCTAAGCGTTCAGATTGGTTTCAAAAAACGCCAAGGTGCGTTGCCACGCCAGCGCGGCATCGGCCTGATCATAGCGCGACCCCGTTGGGTTGGCAAACGCGTGATGCGCCTCGTACCAATGTACCGACAACTGTTCTGCCTTGTCGGCTTTGGCCATATTTCTTTTGAAACCGCTGACCATGTCGCGGTTGATAAATCCATCCTGCGTTGCAAAATGCCCCAGAACCGGGCCGTCAAGCCGCCCAAGGTCGGCGGCATTCCGGGTGACACGACCGTAGTAAATCACTGTGGCGTCAACCGGCGCCGAAATCGACGCATTCAATGACCAGCCGCCCCCGAAACACCAGCCGACCGTGCCAACCTTTCCATTGGAACCATCAAGATCACGCAAATACGCAATCGTCGCAATCAATTGGTCTGTTGCCCTTTCCACGTCCATGCGTCCGATCAATGTACGTGCCTGTGTACCCGTAGTGGCCACCGTGCCGTCGAACAGATCAATCGCCAGCGCGATATATCCCTGTTTGGCCAATTCGGCTGTGACGGCTTTGATCTGGTCGTTCAGCCCCCACCATTCGTGAATCAGCAGAACCGTCGGGGCCGGCAATCTGGCAGGCATGGCGATCACGCCCGTGGCGTTACCCCCGTCGCCAAATGAAATTTCAACAGGCGCAGTTTTACCGGCCTGCGCTTTGGCCAGTTCAGGAAAAGCCAGCACTGTCGCCAGCGGCAGGCTCAGCGCGCCCGCCAAAAACGCACGTCGGTCTGTCTCTGGTAATTCGATTGCAGGTATCGCTTTCTGCGGGCCGCAGCCGTCTATTGTGCACATGCTGTTGTTCCTTTTTGCGATGGTGCCCAAGCTTACACCGCAAATCCATCCAGATTGTTCACAAGATCGCGAACCGTCAGGCCCCTATGATTGCGGAATTTTCCTGCTAGGTTTCATTTCATGGTGAAACCCACGATAAATTATGTGCCCGATCCGCAGCAGATGGCGCTTTGGCCGGATGCGTCGGGCAATGACATAAACGGGGCTGGCGAAGCTGATTTTCGCCGCCCCGATCACGTTTACTGGCGCGATCCCGGCGAAATCGCCTTTGGCGCGCTGCAAAAATGGTTTTACCAGAAAAATGACCATCCGGCGCTGCAAAAAGGTCGCCGTGCGCGGATGAAAGAAGAGAAAATTCCCCTGGCACCGCTTAACGAAACACCCGCCGAAAAATCACCGCAGGACTGGTCTGATCAAATCAAAGCAGAAGCCATGCGACTGGGCGCAAATGCCGTGGGCATCACAAAAATGCAAGCGGACTGGTGTTACGCGGGGCACGATTTGCCGTTCCGCTGGATCGTGGTTTTGGGCATTGAAATGGATTACAACATCATGACAACTGCGCCTGAAATGACCGCAGGTGCCGAAGTCGTGCACCAATACGCACGCGGCATGACGGTCTCTAAACGCCTTGCTGGCTGGCTGCGCACACAGGGGCATGACGCCAGCCCCGAACACGGCCCCTTTGCCGGGCCGCTGACGTTGATCCCACCCGCTTTGGCAGCAGGTCTGGGCGAGCTGGGCAAGCACGGCTCGATCATCAACCGCGCATTGGGGTCCAATTTTCGCCTTGCTGCGGTCCTGACCAATCTGGAGCTGGTGCCGGATCAGCCCGATGACTTTGGTGCCGATGATTTTTGCCTGAATTGCCAGATATGCATGAACCACTGCCCGCCGGATGCGATCTTTGCGCAAAAACAAACCGTGCGTGGCAGCAAAAAATGGTACGTGGATTTTGATAAATGCCTGCCCTATTTCAACGAAACCGCCGGCTGCGGTATCTGCATCACCATCTGCCCGTTCTCGCGCCCCGGCGTGCGCGATGGCCTATTGGCAAAACTGGCCCGCCGCGCGACCTGATTCACCTTTGTCCAAATACTCAAAGCGCGTAACTTTCAACCATTGACCGGCGGCCCTTATTGGTGTCTGTCGCCAAATGCAATCTGGCGAAGGACACCATGACCGCATTCAACCTTCTTGGGATTTCCGGCTCGCTGCGCGCAGCGTCAGTAAATACCATGCTGATGCACGAGGCTGTGCGCCTGTTTGGCGACTGCGACTTTACCCAAGGCAATATCCGCCTGCCGCTTTATGACGGCGATCTGGAGGACACCGGGGGTATTCCGGGGGCGGTCCAAAAACTGGCGGATCAGATCACCGCCGCAGACGCGGTTTTCATTTCCACACCGGAATACAACCAAAATCTGCCCGGAGTTTTGAAAAACGCATTGGATTGGATCAGCCGCACCAAGGGGCGTCCGCTGGCCCAGAAACCTGTGGCGATCATGTCGGCCGCCGCCGGGCGTGCCGGTGGTGCGCGGTCACAATATTCCCTGCGCCACGCACTGACATCATTCCAACCTATGATCCTGCAAGGACCAGAGGTAATGATCGCTGGGGCCAAGGATGCGTTTGATGAAAACGGGCGGCTCGTGAATGAAATCAGCGAACGCGGGCTGACCCGGCTGATGACGTCCCTACGTGAACTGGCAGAGATGAAAGCCGGCGCACAGTAATCGGGGACGCGCAGCTTAAGCCAAATTTCCCTCAACCGTAAATTTCTGCGGAATATCCGCAGTGCCGTTCAGCACCAGATCGGCCATCACCTCGCCAACCTTGACCGACACGCCAAAGCCGATCTTGAACCCACCATTGGCAATATAAACACGATCAATAACCGGATGCGCGCCCAGAATCGGGGTGCGTCTTGTCGCCCGTGGCCGCACACCCGCCCAACGTCCGATAATATTGCCCCGCGCGATCGCCGGACACATTGCACAAGCTTTTTTGTGCAGGGCGTCCAGACGTGAATCCGTGCTGCGCGCGTTCTCGAATTGGGGTTCCACCGTCGACCCCACGGCGACGGTCCCATTTGAATGGGGGATAATATGCGTTCCGCCGACAAACAGTTGCGGCTTGCCGGCGTGGTCAATATCCAGCAGCACGGCCTGACCTTTTTCACCGCTGCCGATAGGCTGGCCCAATGCGCGCGACAAGTCCGCAAGGCCCTGCGCACCAGTACACAGGACTGTGGCGTCCGGCGTGTCGGCGGGCCTCTTCCCCAGCGTAATTTCCCCACCTCGCGCCACGATTGCCCCCGCAAGACTTTGGCAGGCAGCTTGCGGATTGATCACCGCGCTTAGGGTGTCGTGAATCAGATATCCGGTGGGTGATCTAGGTGCCCACCCGGCAAATCCATCGGTGCTGATTACCTCCCATCCTGCGCTGTTTCCCCAAAACCTGCCCGCCGAAAAATGACGGTCCCTGGCCAGTTGTAGTTCCCGTTCACTCAAAACCGGCACCAGACGTCCAACCCTGGCATAGCCTGACGCGATACCGCTGATTGCGTCAACCTTCGCCCAGAATCCGGGCGCCGCAAGCAGGCTATCCAGCTGAAACTGTTTCTTCGCATTCCAGTTATCGGGCGTATGCGGAGCCATGGCACCAACAATACCACCGCTGGCGCCTGCGCCAATTGCACTTTGCTCGAACAATCGCACACGCGCGCCGCGCCGCAGGCATTCCCACGCGACGGACAGGCCGAAAATACCGCCGCCGATTACGTCAATTCTGGCCGTTGCCATTCCCCAAACCCTGCCCCATGGTGCATCGATCAGACACAAAAACATAAGGCAATTTGTGACCGGTCTCCAGCGGAACATTGGCGATAATACCCGCGCCGGGATCGTTTTGATGATCCTGACAACGATGGTGTTTGCGGCGCAGGACGGAATCTCGCGGCATTTGGCGGCGCAGTACAACGTCTATATGGTCGTGATGATCCGTTATTGGTTTTTTGCCGTTTTTGTTGTGGCGGTCGCGGCCCGCAGCAAGGGCGGATTTGTGGCCAACGTGCGCACAACGCAGCCCGCGCTGCAAATCTTTCGCGGCGTGCTGTTGGCGTTGGAAATATGTGTCACGGTTCTGGCGTTCGTTGCGCTTGGGCTGGTTGAGGCGCACGCTCTGTTTGCTGTTTACCCGCTGATGATTGCGGGCCTTGCGGCGCTGACGCTGGGTGAGCGGGTCGGCTGGCGACGCTGGAGCGCCATCGCTGCGGGATTTCTGGGTCTTGTGGTCATCCTGCAACCGGGTGTGCGGGTCTTTGCGCCGGAGGCCAGCCTTGCCATTATCGCCGCCGTGATGTTTGCGCTTTACGGCATTCTGACACGGCTGGTGGCGCGCAGGGACAGCGCCACGACCAGCTTTTTCTGGACAGGTATAGGCGGTGCCGGGGCGATGACGCTGATCGGTGTGTGGTTTTGGCAACCGATGTCGGGCACCGATTGGATCTGGATGGGCGCGCTGTCGCTGACCGGAGTGACCGGTCATTTTCTGTTGATCAAAACCTATTCGCTGGCCGAGGCCAGTGCTGTTCAGCCTTTTGCCTATTTTCAGCTTGTTTTTGCCAGCGCAATCGGTGTGGCGCTGTTTGGGGAAACCCTGCGGCTGACAACCGTTGGCGGTGCGCTCATTATCATTGGCGCAGGTTTGTTTGCCTTTTGGCGCGAAGCCGTTTCAAAACGCTCTACCCGCGTTGCAGATCCCTTGTAATCCGAAGCGGTGCGACTTTTCCGCTGATCCGGGCACGGTAGACATGCAGCGATTCGATCACGCGCATCACATAGTTACGGGTTTCGCGAAACGGTATATGTTCGATCCAGTCAATCTGGTCGACAGAGTCGCGGCGCGGATCACCGTAAGTTTCTATCCAGCGGCGGGCGCGGTGCGGCCCGGCGTTATAAGCGGCAAAAGCCAGAATATACGAGCCGTTAAAGTCCTTAAGCTGTTCTTCCAGATAAGTTGTACCCAGACGTGCATTATACTTCCAATCCGACGTCAAACGCCCCAATGAATAGGAAATGCCAAGTTCGCGCGCCACTTTTTTGGCCGTGCCCGGCATCAATTGCATCAAACCTCGTGCGCCCGCGGGACTGATAATGAATTGATCCAGCTCGCTTTCGCGTCGCGCAATCGACATGGCGATTTCGGGTTTCACACCGCCGCTTTTCCTGGCCAGTTCGGTCACAGGGAAATAAGTATGCGGGATCACGTGCCCTTGCCGCGCCGCCTGTTTCGCCACCCGCACCGCAATATTGGGCCTTCCGATGTCCAAGGCAAGCTGAGTAAGTTGCAACAATCCCGTGCGATCCTGCGTTTCCGCCAACTGGCGAAAAAACTGCTCGGCCCGCGCGGGCTCGTTGGCGATGTGAAACAACAGCGCTGCGCGAATGACCGTCGTTTGCGTAAAGGCGGCGTTGCGCCAGTCAGGAAAGCGTTCTTGCCCGTTGAGCATTGCGTCGGCACCGACCCCGGCTTTCTCGGCGGCAAGCTGGCCATAAAAACTGGTCTGGTAACCAGCGGCAAATTCATAGGCGATCTGGGCGTTCAACGCATCGCCCATGGCTTCGTAGGCACGCCCCTGCCAGTAACCGGCCCGCCCGTAGCTGATAGGCGTGGCAATCGCGGCGCGAAAATCCGTGAAGTGACGCAGGGCGAGTTCCGGATCGTTCAATTTTCGCAAGGCAATATACCCCGCCAGCCATTCCAGATCCGCGTAATCCGATCCCGAAGTCAGATGGTGGTTCGACGCAATATCATATGCGCGCCGGTTATTGCCGTTGCGCATGGCTTGCCGTGCAAACTGACGCCGTCGATTTGACCATTCTTCGGGGCGTCCAAGTCCCGCCGTTGACTTGGACTGCGAGCGCAGCAATTCAACCGCGCGCGCGCGCAGGCCTTTACGCGCACGCCACAAAAAACGTTCATAGGCCAGCCCGGGATCACCGGCCAAAGATTTGGGCACCGCTTCGATCAGCGCGTCAACACCGTTGACTTTCTTGCGTAAACCTATTCGTGCACGGGCCAGTTTCACCTGCGCATCGTCCACCAGAGAAAACATGGCCTCGGCCTGCTTGTGGAGACCGCGCCACAGCAACATATCCAGACGCGCGTTATGGTATTTTTTCAAAGTCGTCCCGTAGCGGTCCAGCATCGTCAGCCGGTCAACGCGCCGTAAAGAATAGGTCGTCCAGACCCGGATCATTTCGGCGCGCGCGCCCTTTTTGTCGCCCACGGACCATAATGCTTCGGCAAGACGGATCGCGCCGCGCCCCGTTTGTGGTTCCTGATCCTGAAAATACGCGATGACGCGTTTGGGTGTGTGATTGGCGGGAATTGCCGCCTCGCCACGTTTGCGTACAAGTTTCAGTCCGGGCCAGTCTGCATTACGTTTCAGAAATTCGCGATAGGTCTTCAAACCCGGACCACCACTGCGCAGGTGCAACCACGTGATGATATCGCCCGCTACCGGGTCGTTGATTTTAGCGGCCTCGCTTTGCGCCAGTTGCCAGTCGTCCATTTTGGCTGCGGCAATGGCAAACGCCATGTTGCGGCCGTTTGCATCCTGCGCGGACACCGGATTTGATCCTACGGCAATAAATATACCGGCTGCAAAAACAGCAAGAAATCGCAACATTACAACCACCCGAACAATCAATAGTCTCTTTTGGCGGCACGTTAACGCCTTTTGCAGAAAATTTCAAAAGCCTTGGTCGAAATTGGCGCAAAATTGCCATACCATCCGCCCTGTTCCCCTGATATGGGGGCTTGCACAGTATAAACCGGAAAGAAGCACGCTATGTTTACAGGATCCATACCGGCAATGGTCACCCCGTTTAAGAACGGTCAGGTGGATCAAGACGCGCTTAAACAACTGGTGGAGTGGCACATCGAGGAGGGGTCTTCGGGGCTGGTGCCGGTCGGGACAACAGGTGAAAGCCCCACGCTTTCCCACGAAGAACACGAAATGGTCGTCGAAGTGGTCGTCAAAGCCGCCGCCGGTCGTATTCCTGTAATCGCAGGGGCCGGGTCGAACAACACTGTCGAATCCATCCGGTTCATGCAGTTTGCCGAGAAAGTCGGTGCTGATGCCGGTCTGGTCGTGACGCCCTATTACAACAAGCCTACCCAGCGCGGGCTGATCGCACATTATACGGCGATTGCCGAAAGCTGTGACCTGCCGATCATCATTTACAACATCCCCGGGCGCAGCATCGTCGACATGACGCCCGAGACCATGGGTAAGCTTGCGAAACTGAAAACCATCGTTGGTGTCAAAGACGCGACCGGCGACGTGGTGCGGGTTTCTCAACAGCGGGCTTCTTGTGGCGTTGATTTCTGCCAATTGTCAGGTGAAGACGCCTCGGCGCTGGGGTTCAACGTGCACGGTGGTCAGGGTTGTATTTCGGTCACCGCCAACGTGGCACCGCGGCTTTGCGCTGAATTTCAGGCCGCAACGCTGGACGGGAACTGGAATAAGGCGCTGGAACTCCAGGACCGCCTGATGCCGCTTCACGCCGCTATATTTATCGAACCCGGCCTGGTCGGGGCGAAATACGCGCTGTCGGTTCTGGGAAAATGCGCGGAAGACGTGCGCAGTCCGCTAACCGGTGCCTTGCCCGAAACAAAATCACAGATCGACGCGGCTATGCGACTGGCGGGTGTGGTAAACTGATACGTAAGGCGTGGGCGAATTCGCTCGGTCCCGCGCTCAGCCCGGTAAAAAATCATGGCCGTCAAAAAGAAAAAAACTGACCCAAATTTCAAAGTGGTTGCCGAAAACCGCAAGGCGCGCCACCATTTTGCTATCGAGGACGACATCGAGTGCGGGATCGTGCTGGAGGGGTCCGAGGTCAAATCGCTGCGCGAGGGTAAATCCAACATCGCCGAAAGCTATGCCTTTGTTGAGGGCGGCGAGCTGTGGCTGGTGAACGCATATATTCCGGCATACCAGCAGGCCAAGATGTTCCCGCACGACGAACGGCGGCGCCGCAAATTACTGGTCAATAAACGCGAGCTGTCCAAACTGTGGCAGGCGATCGGCCGCCAAGGGATGACTTTGGTGCCGCTGCGGATGTATTTTAACGAAAAGGGTCGCGCCAAGTTGAAAATCGGGATCGCCAAAGGCAAAAAAGTGGCTGACAAACGCGACACACAGAAGAAACGCGATTGGCAGCGCCAGAAGGCCCGGCTGTTGCGCGACAAAGGTTGAATCAGACCATGGAATTTGTGGCCATTGTTTTTGGAATATTTTGCGGGAATTTTGGCGCGGTTCTCGTGCGTCCGCTCAATATCGGGTTGTTCTGGAATTCTGTCACCGGAGGGTTGGGCGCGGTTGCCACGCTATGGCTTCCGCTACCGCTGGGCTGGAACTTCATCGACAAGTGGTACGAATTTATTTTGCTTTCCGGCGTCGCCGGGCTGGCCCTGATGCTGTTCTGCGGTCTTGCGGCCGAGGCGTGGTATCGCCGACCCTAGTGGTTAAATCTACGTGCAGGCCCCAAAAATATGTGGCGGATTGCTACACAGCGTTAATGCCCCGCACCAAAGTGATCGACCATGGCGCAGAGATCGTCGGCCGGTAGCGATGTTTCCACGAAGGCACAGACGTTCGGAATGTGCCTGAAAATCGATCCGTCAGAAAAAAACGTGGTGTCGGTGGCAAAAATGACCTTGGTGTCAGGCAAACGGTACGCGGCAAAGTCGGCTACGGCAAATGCGCTGCCGTCACCGATAATCAGATTCATCACGATCACATCAAAATGCTGCACCTGAATCGCTCTGATCGCCGCGCGCTGTGACGCGACCAGTGTCACCTCGGCACCGCGCCGCGCGATTGCGCTTTGCCATATTTGGGCCAGTTGGCTGTTGCTCTCGACTATAAGAACACGCATATGATGCCTCGAATTCTTCTTAGTGCGACATAGGGTAACCTTTCTTAACAAACCGTTAACGCCTGCGAGGAAATCGTTAAGAAGTTGGCCGTTTCGGTGCGGCAGATCGGCCCACCCAATTCCGGCAAAGGGACAGATGTGACAACGACTGTTACGGTATGCGACACCTGTAAACAAACCGGTTGGGAAACCGGCGCCATGGAGCGCACGCACGGCGAAGTTCTGGCTGATCTGGTCGAGGCCGAAGTCAATCGCAAACCCGGCGTTTCCATGCGGCGATTTTCCTGCCTGATGGGGTGTGAGCGCGCCTGCAATGTATCGGTGCAGTCAAACGGAAAGCTGACTTATGTTCTGGGGCGCTTTGACCCCGATGGTGCCGCCGCCGGGGCGATTGCCGATTTCGCACAATTCCACAGCGAAAGCCCGACCGGAATAGTCCCTTTCAAGCAATGGCCACAGGGGATCAAGGGACATTTTATCGCGCGGATTCCGGTGGCGCCTGTCAATGAAACCGGCGAATGACAGACATTTTGACGCGCGATCATGGCGGTGCGGTCGATCGCGCGATCGCACAGTACGGGGGTACTCCGGCGGATTGGCTTGACCTGTCAACAGGGATCAATCCAAAGGCCTATCCACTGCCTGAAATTTCCCGGCGCGATTGGACCACATTGCCTGGTCAGGACGCATCGCTACAACTGCTGGACGCGGCCCGTGGTTTCTGGCGTGTCCCGCAACGCGTCGATATTCTGGCCGCCAATGGTGCTTCGGCGCTGATCGCAATGGTGCCAAATCTGGTGCCGGCTGGCACGGTTTCAATTCCGGAACCGACATACAACGAACACGCAGCAGGTTTCCGCAATGCCGGCTGGCAGGTCATACCGGAATTGACCGCCGCTGAGGGGCTGGTGGTTGTTCATCCCAACAACCCCGATTGTCGTTTGTGGTCCTTACCTGAAATGGACGTTGGCAGCCGGGCATTGGTGATCATCGACGAAAGCTTCTGCGACGTCGCGCCGGACAAATCGCTTGTTGATCTGTGTGAGCGCCCCAACATCATCGTGCTTAAGAGTATTGGCAAGTTCTGGGGCTTGGCCGGCTTGCGCCTTGGGTTTGCGATGGGTCATCCGTCGGCCATCGCCAAATTGCGCGAGTTGCTGGGGCCGTGGCCGGTGAGTGGCCCGGCGCTGACCATTGGACACGCGGCACTTTCTGATCAAAATTGGGCACAAGATTCCCGTATGTTATTGGCGTCCGCCTGCCAGCGGATGGATGCGATGTTGGAAAAATGCGGCGTATCTTTCGTGGGCGGCACCGATCTGTTTCGGCTTTACCGCGTAGCCGACGCTGCCGATTTCCACAGGACGTTGGCCGCGCATCACATCCTGTGCCGGATTTTTCCCTATTCCAAACATTGGGTCCGGTTGGGACTACCGGGGAGCAAGTCGGACTGGGGCCGTCTTGAACGCGCCCTGTCAGATTTAGAATGACGCCTCTGGAAATCCTTGTTGTCGCACTGATCATCGACGCTGTGGTCGGTGATCCGCATTGGATGTGGTCGCGCCTGTCGCACCCCGTGGCGATGATGGGCGCGGTGGTCAAATCGGCGGACGACAGGTTCAACGCGGGTCTTTTTCGCCGCGCGAAAGGCACTGCAGTGATGGCTGCACTGGTGGTGGTGTCGCTGGCGCTTGGCACTGCTGTGTCTTATCTTCACTATGCCTCGTTGATTGAAACCATTGTTGTTGCGCTGCTTTTGGCACAGAACGCTCTGGCGCGGCACGTTGTGGACGTCGGCGATGCACTGGATCGCGGCCTGCCCGAGGGGCGCTGCGCCGTGGCGCTGATTGTGGGGCGCGACACGGCGGAAATGCCACACGACGGAGTCATTCGCAGTGCAATCGAAAGCGCGGCGGAAAACCTGTCGGACGGTGTGATCGCGCCCGCGTTCTGGTTTCTGGCGCTTGGGCTGCCGGGGATTTTGATGTACAAAATCGTGAACACGGCAGACAGCATGATCGGCTATCGCACCGAAAAACACCGGCAATTCGGGTGGGCGGCGGCGCGGCTGGATGACATCCTGAACTGGATTCCGGCGCGGCTGACCGCGCTGTTGATAGCGCCGCGTATCGTGTTGTCGCGCAACCTGCGTTATCTGGCCGCCGACGCCCGCCGACACCGATCACCAAACGCCGGTTGGCCCGAGTCCGCCATGGCGCGCCGGTTGGGGATCGCACTGTCAGGGCCACGTGTGTATGACGGCAAACCAAGCGATGATCCCTTTGTAAATGCCGGAGCGCGAAAATCTTTGAACACGGACGATATCAGACGGTGCGTGCGCATATTGTGGGAAAACTGGGCCCTGTGGTTGGGTACTCTTGGGGCTATCGCAATCTTGTGGCGCTTTTGATGAACCGGATTGGGAGAACCGGATGAACAGGTTTTACGCTGTTGGCGATATTCACGGTGACTACGACAAATTAATTGACATCCATGCACGGATAGCGCGCGACGCAGGCGCAGGCGGCGACCCCAAAATCATCTTTATCGGCGATCTGGTCGACCGACGATTCAAGTCCGGCGAAACATTGCAGTTTCTGATCGACAACATCGCCGCAGGACGGCCATGGACCGTTGTGTTGGGTAACCACGACAGGCTGTTCGCGCGGTTTCTGGATGATGTGAACTGGCGCGATCCGGTGCTGCGGGCCGATTATCACTGGCTGCACGCCAATATGGGCGGTGTGACGACGCTGGCCTCCTACGGCGTGGACGTGTCCTCGGACCGGACCTTGCAGGACTTGCAGAATGATGCACGCGCCAAGGTCCCCGCTGACCATCACATATTTTTGAAGAATCTGCCAGATTACCACCGGGAGCCCGGCCTGTTGTTCGTCCACGCGGGTATCCGCCCGGGGGTTCCGCTGTCGGAACAAACCCAAGACGATATGATCTGGATCCGCAAACCGTTTCACGATTACGCGGGTTCGCACGGGGATCTGGTGATCCACGGCCACTCGGTGATCGACCGCGTCACCCATTACGGCAACCGCGTTAACATCGACACGGGCGCGGCCTATGGTCATGACCTGTCGGCCATTGTGATTGAGGGCGCAGATATTTACGTTCTGGAGAAAGACGGACGGCGCAAACTGACGCCCGACACCGGGCGTTGAATATCACTGTTATTGACGACAGGCAGCTGCCAGCGCCTCTTTCAGTACGTCGCGGTCGCCAATATGGTTGGCCAGTAGCAAGATCAACCGCGCGTTGAAAGCGTCGCTTTCGGCCTTTTGCAGCCCCTCGTGCACCGACAACAGTTCGGCGTAAAACCCGTCGGGATCGGTGATATTGCTCTTGACGATCAGGTCCATTGTATCATCTCCTCAGGCGCGCCCGGTGGCCGTTTTCAGCGCAGCAATGATCGTGCCATTTGAAACTTTCGTCCAGCGTGCGGCGACATGTTGATCGGGACGAAACAAATATATTGCTGATTTGGCCTTGCCCAAATAGCGCTGCGTCAGCGCGGGCAATCCAGCGGCATTCACTTTTATTGTTTCCACTTCGATCCCGTCATAATTCAAACCGTCGGGCGCGCCAGTGTTGATCGCCAAGATTTGAAAACGACCGCCAAGGCGATCCAGCAACCACCCTTGCGCCAACGGTGCGTCCTGCGCCGAGGCGCCGGGGCGCGTATCGGGTGGCAGATCCGCGCTGTCGTCTCCGTTCAAGACTGAACCGTCATAAACACAAGGCACCGACAGGCGACCCGAATTCACCAATGGCCGGGCAAAAGCGTAATGCTCTGCCAATTCAAGAACCGCGTTGCGAAACAACGTGCTGATTTGCGATTTTGGCGTGATAAAATCCGTGGATCGCAAAGAATTGCGCATGTTTTCTTCGGCGGCGTAAACACGTTCGTCCGAATAGCTGTCGAGCAAAGTATCGGGTGAACCCCCGTTAAGAACGCGCTTCAGCTTCCAGCCAAGATTGTCGATATCCTGCACACCCGAATTGGCACCGCGCGCGCCAAACGGCGACACCTGATGCGCGGAATCCCCGGCAAACAACACGCGCCCGTGGCGAAAGCTTTCCATGCGGCGGTTTTGAAACGTATAGATCGATACCCATTCCAGTTCGAACAAAACGTCTTCCCCCAGCATCGCCTTCAGGCGGGGCACGATATTTTCCGGTTTTCGCTCTTCGTCCTTGTCGATGTCCCACCCCAGTTGGAGATCGATACGCCATACACCGTCGGGCTGTTTGTGCAGCAAGGCCGACTGACCACGGTTGAACGGTGGATCGAACCAGAACCAGCGTTCGGTTGGAAAATCGGCCTCCATGACCACATCAACGATCAGGAAATGGTCTTTGAAAACGCGCCCCTGAAAATCCAGACCAAGCAATTCGCGCGTGGTCGAATTGGCCCCGTCGCAGGCAATCACCCAGTCCGCTTTTATCGTATAGGGACCATCGGGCGTGTCGACGCTCAGCGCAGTGTAATCCGGTGCATTGTCAATCGCTTTCAATCGATTTTTGCCACGCAGATCAATATGTTTTCCCGACGCTTGCAGTTCACGAATGCGATCTACCAGAAATTTTTCAAAATAGTATTGCTGCAAATTCACGAATGCAGGTCGTTTGTGGCCGGTCTCGGGTTGCAGGTTGAACTGGTAAATCTGGCGTGTATCGAAAAAGACCTTGCCGTCCTCCCAGACCACGCCCTTGTCGGCCAGCGCATCGCCACAGCCAAGACGGTCCATGATATCCAGCGTGCGCTTGGAAAAACATATGGCGCGTGAACCGGTGCTGACGCGGTCATTGTCGTCCAACACCACCACGGGAATATCCTGTTGCGCCAGATCAATTGCGGCGGCCAGACCGACCGGACCCGCGCCGACGATGACCACGGGGTGATGCGGCGCATCGCTGGCGTCCTGATCGGGTGAGCGTGTGTACGCGTATAACGGCGTCTCAAAAATCGCGTTCATTGCGCGACCTGCCCGGCGGGCAGCGGCAATGCAAAGCGTCCGAAAATTATGACTGCAAACAACAAAACTGTCATCCCAAGGACCACACGCCGGGCGCTTCGGTGTTCGGGTTTGGATATAAATTCGCCGAATATTTCGAATGTAATGCCGTAGGATCGAACAATCCCCGGGCGATCTTCGGCGCGACGGGCCTTGGCGATTTTGTTCAGCTTAAATAGCGTGCGAAACCAGAAATAGGCCCAAAGGACGAAAGTTGCGCCCATTAGCGTAAAATAGCCCATGATTAGCAAATTACCCAAGCCATTCACCCCTGCAACTCTGCCCACATATCCAAATCGCGCTGGGCGGTCCAGATGCGCGGGGTGTCGATACCGCGGGCCTCGTCATAGGCACGCGCGACGTTAAACGGCAGGCAGTGTTCATAGATTGCGTAGTCTTTGAACTTGGGGTCACATTCGGCGCGCACCGCATCCCATGCCTGTTTCAGCGTGCCTCCACGGGCGGCCACGCGGGCGGCCGGATGATAGGTGCTGTCAATAAAATCCCGCGTGCTTTCAATCGCGGCCTTGACCATATCCTTACCAACCAGCGCATCACCCCGCCCCGGCGCAATGGCGTCCACGTCAAAGGCAGCGATATTGTCCAGCGTGTCGCCCCAATCGGCAAAATGCCCGTCGCCGCAGTAACAGGCCGAGCGGTATTCAACGATGTCACCGGTGAACATGACGTTTTGATCGGGCACATGGATGACAATATCGCCAGCCGTGTGGGCACGGCCAAGGTGCATCAGGTTGATCTGCCGCTTGCCCAGATAAACCGTCATGTCTTCGGAAAACGTGGTGGTCGGGTAGGTCAGGCCGGGGATACTTTCGTGTCCCTCAAACAGTCGCGGGAAACGCTGAAATTCGCTGTCCCAGTCTTCCTGTCCACGCTCTATAACCATGGCGCGCGCGGCCTCGCCCATAATGATCTGATCGGCATTAAAGGCCGAAGCGCCCAGCACACGCACAGCGTGATAGTGGGTCAGCACCACGTGGCTGATGGGTTTGTCGGTGACTTCGCCGACTTTTTCGATGACTTTGCGGGCTAGGCGCGGCGTTGCCTGTGCTTCGACAATCATCACGCTGTCGTCACCGATAATGACACCGGAATTTGGATCACCCTCGGCGGTGAAAGCGTATAAGCCCTCGCCCACTTCCAGAAAGGTGATTTCTTTTTCGGTCATGTCGCCCTGGGATGCGAAAGCTTTGGCCATTTTTGTCTTTCCGCCCCGAACCTGATGCGGGGTCTCTCAGAGTTTTTTGTTAGTGATGCAAGATTTGGAGCGCTCCGCGCGGGAGTATTTTTGCAAAGATGAAAGGGGGGGGAGTCATTTTGCGTAGGGGTCTTTTAGGGCGGGAATGACGGTTCCCGTGCACGCGCCAAATCCGATTTTGTAACCGTCTCCTTTGGCCGCTCCTGTCAAAGTTAGCGTGTCGCCGTCCTCGATGAAAGTGCGGGTTTCTCCGGTGTCCAGTGTCAGGGGCTCTTTGCCGCCCCAGCTGAGTTCAAGCAATGATCCCCGCGCGGATTTTGTTGCCCCCGATATAGTGCCGGACCCCAGCAGATCACCCGCATTCATCGGGCATCCCGACGAGGTGTGATGCGCCAGTTGCTGGGCAGCGGAATAGTACATTTCCCTGTAATTGGTGCGCGCGATTGTTGTGGCGGCTTTGCCATCCGGGGCCAAGGTGACGGTCAGGTCGATGTCATACAGCATCGGGCCCGTGTCTTTCAGATGCTCCAGCAATTCAAACTCGCGTCTTGGTGTTGCAACCCTAAAAGGGGCAAGCGCCGCCGCCGTGACAATCCATGCGCTGATCGTTGTGGCCGTGGCTTTGGCCTGAAACGGGCCAAGCGGCTGGTATTCCCACGCCTGAATATCCCGGGCTGACCAGTCGTTTAACAACACGTAGCCAAAGATACTGGCGTCCGCCTCATCCACCGAGATCGGCCCATCAGAAGCCGCGCCAACAATCGCGCCCATTTCAAGTTCCAGATCAAACCGGCGGCAGGGCAGAAATGCCGGCATGTCGTGATCGGGTGATTTTAGCTGGCCCCACGGGCGGCGCACGTCGGTGCCGCTGACCACCACAGAGGAAGCGCGCCCATTGTAACCAATCGGCATGTGCAGCCAGTTGGGTGGCAGGGCGTTTTCCTGACCGCGAAACATTGTGCCCACGTTGTTGGCATGATGGCGACCTGAATAAAAATCGGTGTATTCAGCGACTACAATCGGCATGTGCATTTCGGCATCCGCCTGAGCGACCATGAAACGTGCCTGCAGGTCATTGTTGCTGCGCAAAACATCATCGCCGTCAGCAGCCAACAGATCGGTCAGGCGGGCGCGAAAACTCGCCCAGACGTCGCGACCCAACTCCATAAATTCATTCCAGAACGGCAGGTCAAACACCGGCTCGCTGCCGGTATCAATCAGTCCTTCCTCTTCCAATAGCGACACGTTCAGGATCAGGTCGCCAATGGCGACGCCGCAGTAGACTTCGCCGCTGTTCACGGAAAACACGCCATAGGGCAGGTTGTTCAGGGGAAAATCAGTTTTTCCGGTATTGGCCGAGGCCACCCATGAATTCAGTCTTGTCATATCGTCGTCACTTTGTTCCCGGCGTGCCATCAAATTTCTTCTCCAGCCCGTCCCAGCAGTCTACATAGTCGTCCTGCAAAGGCGCCTCATTTGCGGCAAAGGGCGTCAGATGCTGTGGAAAGCGGGTTTCAAACATGAATGCCATCGTGTTTTCCAGCTTTTCCGGTTTCAGCGGAGCGTTTGAAGCGCCCTCAAAGGCGGATTTGTCCGGGCCATGCGGCAGCATCATGTTGTGCAGGCTCATACCACCGGGAACAAAGCCTTTGGGTTTGGCGTCGTATTGGCCATAAATATTACCCATGAACTCGGACATGATGTTTTTGTGATACCACGGCGGGCGGAAGGTGTCTTCTGCCACACCCCAGCGGTCGCGAAAGATTACGAAATCAATGTTGGCGGTGCCGGGATGGCCGGAGGGCGCACTGAGGACCGTGAAAATCGACGGGTCGGGGTGGTCAAACAGGATTGCCCCCACCGGTGAAAAGGTGCGCAGATCGTATTTACAGGGCGCATAGTTGCCGTGCCACGCCACCACGTCCAGCGGCGAGTGGTCGATGAAAGTCTCGTGGAACTGCCCACACCACTTTACCACCACACGTGCGTTACAATCCCGATCCTCAAATGCCGCCACCGGTGTTTTGAAATCACGCGGGTTGGCCAGACAGTTGGCCCCGATCGGCCCACGGTTGGGCAAATCAAATTTGGAGCCATAGTTTTCGCAGACAAAGCCGCGAGACGGACCACCCGGCAGCGAAACCCTGTAAACCAGTCCGCGCGGCAGGACTGCGATTTCCAGTGGCTCCAGATCAATGATCCCCAGCTCTGTCCAGATCTTCAGCCGACCGTCCTGCGGCACCACCAATAATTCGCTGTCTGCGGAATAGAAATATTCGTCTTCCATATCTGCCGTCACCAGATAACTGTGCGTCGCCATGCCGGTTTGCGTGTTCACATCTCCTGCCGTGGTCATGGTGCGCATGCCAGTCACAAAAGTCAGGGGCGCGTCGGTCATCGGGATTGGATCCCAGCGGTTTTGCACCAGCGACTGGATGGCGGGATCGATGCAAGGTGCCGATTTCCAATAGGGCACCTCGATCCGCGAAAACCGCGCGACATGTCTGACCGATGGGCGGATGCGATAACACCATGTGCGCTCGACCTCGCCGCGCGGCGCAGTAAAGGCAGTTCCCGACAGCTGTTCGGCGTAAAGCCCATATTCGCATTTTTGCGGTGAGTTCCGGCCTTGCGGCAAGGCGCGCGGCAAAGCTTCGGTTTCAAAATCGTTGCCAAATCCGGGCATATAGCCCTTTGCAGTGCCAGTTTGGTTTGGCGCTTGGGTATAAGCACGTGGACCGGCTTGTGAGTTCACTGTAATCTCGCCTTGATCAGCTGATGGATAATAATAAGCAAAATAGCATATTTCGTTGCGAATGCAATGAAAATATTGGGCCCGTGTCTCACTATTGACAGTATCGCGACAGCAAATCATCAATTGAGCATCTCGTTTCATATGAAATGAAAGTGCTGCACTTGTCCGATTTTGTGTTAAAAGACTTTCTTCCCTACCAGCTCGCGGTGCTCGCGGGGCGGATCAGCGCTGAGTTCGCAGACCTGTACCGCGATAAATTCGACATATCGGTGCCCGAATGGCGTGTGGTGGCACACCTGTCGACAGATAAGAAAATAAGCGTACGCGAAATATTCCACCGCGTTGACATGGATAAATCCAAAGTCAGCCGCGCCGCCGACCGACTGGTGGCGCGCGGCTACGTGATCAAACGCCAAAACCCGCGCGACAAACGATTGATCGAGTTGTCGCTGACCGCAAAGGGCCGCGACATGCTGAACGAAATCGGCGACATTGCCGCGCGCTATCAGGCGGGCGTCCTGACGGGGATGGCACCTGAAACCGCCCGTCAGTTCGAGCTGGGCCTGCGATCACTGCTGGAGCGAACGAATGTCGATAACGCTGTATGATTACTGGCGCTCGTCGGCGTCTTATCGGCTGCGGATAGCGCTGAACCTGCTGGACATACCTTACGACCGCGTGGTCGTAGATCTGTCAAAAGGCCGTCATAAAGACCCCGAAAATCTGTCACGCAACCCGCAAGGATTGGTACCAACGCTTGACATAGACGGCGTGGAGATGACCCAGTCGCTGGCGGTGGTGGAATACCTGAATGAGACCCACAGCGCGGGTTTATTGCCCGGCGACCCCAAAGGTCGCGCGCGTGTTCGCGCCATTTCCTATGCAATAGCCATGGAAATTCACCCGGTTTGCAACGTGTCGGTTGCCCGGTTCGCCACTGAAAATTCCGGCGGAACGCTGGCGATGAAAGACTGGATGCAGGCGTTTATCCCCAAGGGTCTTGCTGCCGTGGAGCTGATGCTGGACCACCCGTCCACGGGCCGGTTTTCCCACGGCGACCATGTGACCATGGCCGATATTTGTCTGGTGCCGCAACTATATAACGCCGCGCGGTGGGAATGTGACTTGAGTGGACTCAACCAGATCAATGCCGTCGCAAACCGCCTGTGCGACATCGATGCGTTCGCCGCGGCGCATCCCGATCTCAACACATAGGCGTCGAGGTATTTTTCAATGATTGTTGGACAGATCAGCGATCTTCACGTCGTAGAACACGGCCTGAAAACATTGGGAATCGCACCGATGGCCGAAAATCTGACGACCTGTGTTGCAGCCATAAACGCCAACGTACCGCGTCCCGACGTGGTTGTTGTCAGCGGCGATATTACGGACACCGGGGGTATAGCAGAAGCACACCATGCCAAGCGATTACTCGACGCGCTTGTCATGCCCTATCACATCGTGCCGGGCAATCACGACAATCGGGACACGCTGAGCACCGCCTTCAATACACGCGCCGACCATGCCCGCGACCGCGCGTTCATGTCCTATGTGGTCGATGATTTTAATCTGCGGCTCATCGCGCTTGACAGCACGCACCCCGGTGAACCCGGCGGGCAGCTTTGTGCCGAACGCCTGGCTTGGCTTGACAAACGGTTGGCGGAAAACCCTACAAAACCAACCATGATCTTTCTCCACCATCCGCCGCTCAATCTCGGGGTTCTTGAAACGGACGTGGACGGATTTGAGGGCAGCCAGGAATTTGGCCGACTGATCCGACAATACACCAACATAAAACGCATTGTCTGCGGTCACGTCCATGTGATTGCTGCAAGCGACTGGAGTGGAACGACCGTCAGCACATGCCCCAGCATGGGCATGCGCCTGCGGCTTGACCTGACGATGCGACAAAATAGCATGTTTTATCTTGACGGGCCTGCTTTCCAGCTTCACAGTTTATCAAGTGATCAAAATCTGGTCACTCACACGATTTATGTGCGTAACGATGACGGACCGTATTTTTTTGACAAACAAGATGTCGGTCGCTGAAAGCCAGGCGTAACAATTCCGGCGTTGGCAAGCTGTCTGCGACGCCGTCGGGACGATACATTTGAATTGCGGTTTGGGAGGCCGCATAAAAACGTGGCGGCGCTGAAAACATAGGCCGCGCGTGGTGCTGCAGTCATCCTGTGATTGTGCGGTGCCAAGCTCTCTGCACTAAGAAATACTACGACCAACATGGGAGACTATTAGTATGAAGAAACTACTTTTAACTGGTGTGGCGCTTGTGGCGCTGACCGGGATGGCGAATGCGGCGTCGCATTCGGGATGTCCCGGAGTCACCGTCGCGGATATGCAGGGCGTCGCGCCCGGCGCCTATCCGCAGCAGTTTGAACTGTCAGTGTATGAGGCAAACGCCAATTGCACGATGACATTTTCGTCCAACCCCGATTCGGACGCGATGAACGCAAGAATCCGCGGCAACGGACCTCTGCCTGCGCTTGAGGATCGTTTGCCGTCGGAACCACTGGTCGTCGCGCCTTACGACAGCATCGGCAAATACGGCGGTACGTTTGACGTGATTTCGAACGCACCTGAGGCCGGTACTGCCGGATTTTTGTCAGTTCGTCACGTCAACCTTGTGCGCTATTCGGACGATCTGCAGACGATCGTTCCCATGGTCGCCAAAAGCTTTGAGTGGAACGACGACTTTACACAGCTGACCTTTAAGCTGCGTAAGGGCCACAAATGGTCGGACGGCGCTGATTTCACATCGGCTGACGTGAAATACTGGTACGACAATCTGGCGCTGAATCCCGATGTGATAGCCAAGCCAAAGGACTATGTTCTTGTGGCGGGTGAGCGCATGACGGTCGATACGCCTGATCCGCAAACAGTTGTGTTCAACCTGCCCGCTCCCAAGCCGGGCCTGTTGGCGTTCTTTGCGTCGTCCTTTGCGCAGGGTTTCCAACCCAAGCATTTTCTGGAAATCTGGGATCCCAAGTTAAGCTCTGACGCTGATTCTAAGGCCCAAGCTGCGGGTTATGAAAACGGTCTGGCGGTACTGTCGGCTTATTTCGGTAATTCGGACTGGACCGACACACCGTCGCCCCTGCTGAAAACACCCGATCTGGCCGGCAACCTGCCTGCTGACGTGGTCCCGACTCTGGAAAGCCATATCTACGTGGCCGACAGTCCGGATGGCCGTCATTTGGTGTCCAACCCATATTTTTTTATGGTCGACACTACGGGTCAACAGCTGCCTTATATCAGTGAGCAGGACGAGATTTACGTCAACGAAAACGAGACGCGTATCCTGAAATTGGTCAACGCCGAAGTCGATTTCAAATCTCAGTCTCTGCAACTGGCGTCTTCGCCGCTGCTGTTGGAAAATCAGGAAAAGGGTGATTACACCATCCAGCTGAAACCCGAGATTTCAACACCGACCTTTGCGTTCAACGTGACGTCAGACAACGAAGCCAAGCGTGCAGTATTTAACGATCTGCGTTTCCGTCAGGCGATGTCTGTGGCCATGAACCGCGACGAAATCAACGAAGTTGCCTTTTTTGGTCTGGGTGTACCGCAGCAGTACATCGGCTTTTCGCCAGCGCCAAGTTTCGTCGATCCAAAATGGGCGTCGTATTTTTCCCAGTATGATCCTGCAATGGCCAACGGTCTGCTGGACGAAATCGGGATGAAAGACACCGATGGCGACGGCTTCCGCGAACTGCCCAACGGCGAAAAGCTGGTTCTGAACCTGCAATTCGCCACACAGGGTGTTCCCGGCGAAGTGGTGCAGCTGGTCGGCCAGAACTGGTCGGACGTAGGTGTTCAGACAACGGTAAAGGAAGTTACGCCGGACGAGTTTCGTTCCGCGCAATCTTCCAATGCGCTTGACGTGATGATGTGGCGGAAAGGTCAGCCTTTGGCCATCGTCATGGGGTCGAACGCGCTGTGGGTTCCGCCGTTTGACAGCTACTTCTTCCTGCGCACCGGCATGAAGTGGGCCGAGTGGAACGACAGTAACGGGACTGCCGGAATCGAGCCACCCGACTACGTTAAGCAAATGTCCGAGGACATTAACACGTTCCAGTCGCTGGCCAACGGCACACCTGAATCCGACGCGGTTGGTGCCCGTCTGGTTGAAAACATGGTGTCGAATCTGTTGTTCATCGGGACCGTTTCAGCACCCGGTGTCATCTACAACCGTAACCAGCTCAAAAATGTGACCGAGTTCCAGACTCATTCATACGAGTACTACTGGCAGCTGCCTTACCGCGGCCCGCAGTGGTGGTTGGACGAATAAAAATTTGCCACGTTAGGCAAATAAGCGGGCGGTCCGGTGGGCCGCCCGTTTTTTGTTAAAAAACCGTTGCCAATAAGGCAGCGATAAGGGCATGATTTGACATGGGGGGCAGAGGCTGATGTTACCATTTTTACGCTTTGCATTTGTACGTGCGCTGCTGGCGATTTTCACGCTGATGCTGGTGTCGTTCATTGTTTTCTCGCTTATGGAACTGGTTCCCGGCGACTGCGCCGAGCGCTACGTCGCCTTCAAAAATACGCAAGGTAGCAACATCACGATCGCTGACATCGAAGCCGAACGTGTGCGTCTGGGCCTTGATAAACCTTATGTACAACGATGGGCAGTGTGGATTTTTGACGCCTTTCAGGGTGATTTCGGCGACAGTTGCATTCTGCGCGTCAACATCAGCACATTGTTGGGCGAAAAATTTTGGGTCAGCCTGGGAATCTGTCTGACGTCGTTGGTCGTTGCTTACATCATCGCGATTCCGGTCGGAATCATATCGGCGACGTCGGGAAGCCCGACGCTCAACAATTCACTGCGTCTGGTCAGCTACATGGGGCTGGCGATGCCGAATTTCCTGTTGGCGCTAATGATAATGCTGTTTGCAACGGTATTTTACGGCAACAGTTTGACGGGGCTATTTTCGAAAGAATTTCGAGATGCCGCCTGGTCGTGGGAACGCGTTGTCGATTTTGCGCAGCATGCGTGGCTGCCAATTTTCATTCTTGCATGGTCGGCGACTGCTTTTGCCATTCAGACCGTGAGGGCGCTGATGTCTGACGAGATCGGCAAACTTTACGTGACCGCCGCTGCAGCGCGCGGCGTGTCGGGGCGGCGGCTGTTGTGGCGCTATCCGGCGCGGCACGCTTTGGGTCCGATCATCAATAGTCTTGGATTCGATTTGAACCGCATATTCAACGAATTGCCGATTGTGGCGTTGATCCTGACCATGACCGAAGCCGGTGCACTGCTGATCGAGGCCTTGGCGCGATCCAACGACCAACAGCTTGCAGGCGCGATTATATTCATGCTGACCGCCAGCATTGTTGGGCTTAATTTCGTCACCGATATTCTTTTGGCGCTCACCGATCCGCGCGTCCGTCGCTCGATTGTAGGATAGAGCCATGACCGATTCCACTGTAACCGAAGCCCATCTCGACCAGAAAACCAAAGAGGCATATTTTACCGCCGGACAGGGGCAGTTGATCTGGACGCGTTTCAAAAAACAAAAGGCCGCCATGGTCGGTGCCTGGGTGTTGATCATTATGATCCTAATGGGGTTTTTCGCGCCGTTTCTGACACCGTATGAGCCGACGATTGGCGGGCGCGACGCCGACTATGTGAATGGTGCACCGCAAATTCCCAAGTTCTGGGACGAAAACGGCTTCTCTGCGCGCCCGTTCATTTACACCGAGGAACGCACCCGTTCGATCAAAACCAATTTTCGCTGGGTGACCACGATCGACCGCGAGGCGCGCCGCTATGTGGTCCTGTTCCCAAGAGGCGACAAATACAAATTACTGGGTTTAAGATTCGACAGGCATCTTTTTGGCGTTGATAAGGGACAAATCCATCTGTTCGGCACCGACTCAACCGGCAAGGATATTTTCTCGCGCACCTTCCACGCTATCAATACGTCGATGGCCGTAGGAACCATTGGCGTCTTTATCGCCTTTGTCATGGCACTGATTATAGGAGGGGTGGCCGGCTATTACGGTGGCTGGATCGATTCGCTGCTGCAGATGCTGACCGACGCGATCCGCACGGTGCCCGCTATTCCACTTTTCATGGCGCTGGCCGCGTTCATTCCAGATGAATGGAGCGCAGAAGCGCGGTTCTTTTTTATCTCGATAATCCTGGGGTTCATCAACTGGCCGACCCTGGCGAGACGTGTGCGCACCCATTTGCTATCGGAGCGCAATCAGGAATACGTGCTGGCCGCGCAGCTTTGCGGCGCCACGCCCAGCCATATTATTCGCAAGCACCTGTTGCCCAGTTTCACCAGCTACATCATCGTCGATCTGGTGATTTCATTTCCCTATATGGTACTGTCGGAAACCGCGCTGAGCTTTATCGGGCTTGGCCTGAAAGATCCCGTCAACTCATTGGGTGTGATGCTGCAATCGGTGACCTCCGCAGATGTTTTGCTGAATTATCAATGGTATTTCATACCTGTTATTTTCTTTGTCACGCTGGTGCTGGCATTCGTGTTCGTCGGCGACGGTCTGCGAGACGCGGCTGACCCTTATGCGGATACCAAAAAATGACGCGCTTGCTTGACGTTGAAAATCTGACCCTGCAATTTGACACCGACGAAGGGCGGATTACGGCCGTCGACAACGTGTCCTTTACGTTGGATGCCGGCGAAGTCATGGGTCTGGTCGGTGAGAGCGGATCGGGCAAGTCGGTGACCGCAAAATCGCTGATGAAGCTGAACGCATCAAATGCCGTTTACACGCCCGAAACCAAAATCACTCTGCATCTGGAAAGCGGGCCGGTCGATATCATGTCGCTGCGCACATCAAAAGAAATGCAGATCGTGCGCGGCGCGGCTATTTCAATGATTTTTCAGGAACCAATGGCCAGTTTCGCACCCGCCATTTCGATCGGCGACCAGATGGTCGAACAATTGATGATCCACACGGATATGACCGGCAAACGCGCCAAGGAAGTATCGATTGAAATGCTGGCGCGGGTGGGGATCTCGGATGCCTCCACGCGGTTCAAGCAATTTGCCTTTGAACTGTCGGGCGGTATGCGGCAGCGCGCGATGATCGCCATGGCGTTGTCGACCAAGCCAAAATTGCTGATCGCAGACGAGCCGACGACGGCACTGGACGTGACAATTCAGGCGCAGGTGATCGACCTGATGAAAGACCTTGTCGATGAATTTGGCATGGGCATTGTCTTTATCACGCATGATTTGGGGGTAATTGCTCAAACCGCTGACAGTGTGGCGGTGATGTATCTGGGCCGCCTTGTCGAGCAGGGATCCGTGCGCGACGTAATCCGAAAACCGGCACATCCCTATACGCGCGGCCTGCTTGATGCCCTGCCCGATCTGGATGATCTGGAGTCGCCACTCACCCCGGTCGCCGGAGATATCCCATCACCATTGGAGCGCCCGCCGGGGTGCGTATTCAACACGCGTTGCCCGGTCAATATTGGCGAGACCTGTTCGACCAAGGTGCCTGAATTCAGTGCTGTTACCCAAAAACATCACGTGGCCTGCCATCTGCGCGCACAGGAACAAGAGGCCAAAAAATGAGCAACATACCTCTGATAAATGCACGTGATCTGTCTGTGCATTATCCGCTGAGCGGTGGGCTTATCGGCCCAAAGCCCGTGGTTAAAGCCGTCGAAGGCGTAAATGTCGACATTGTCAAAGGCAGCTTTTTTGGGCTGGTCGGCGAATCGGGTTCTGGAAAAACCACGTTGGGACGCGCATTGCTGCGCGCAGCGCCAATTACACGCGGGACGATCAATTACAATGACGGCGACGTTGAATACGATTTGCACGAGGTCAAGGACGCGGCGCTGAAGGATTATCGCACGCGCGCGCAATTGATTTTTCAGGACCCTTACGCCGCGTTGAGCCCGCGCATGACCGTTCGCGATATCATTGCGGAACCATTGGAAGTTATGGGCCTTACCAAGTCGCGTGCCGAAACCGACGAACGCGTGCGGGAAATCGCTGAAAAATGCCGCCTCAATCTTGAACACTTGCGCCGGTTTCCACACGCGTTTTCAGGCGGGCAACGCCAGCGGATATCGATTGCGCGCGCCTTGGTCTCGCGACCGCAGTTTGTGGTTGCCGATGAATCCGTTGCCGCGCTTGACGTATCCATTCAGGCCGATGTGCTCAATCTACTGAAAGACATCCAGCAGGAAATGGGCCTGACGTTCCTGTTCATCAGTCACGACCTTTCTGTTGTCGCGCATGTCTGTGACCACGTTGCGGTGATGTACCTGGGCCGCCTTGTGGAAACAGCGCCGACGCGCGATCTGTTCTTCAATCCGCGCCACCCGTACACCCGTGCGCTTTTGTCGGCCATTCCGTCGCTGGACCCTGATGATCGCGGCAAAGCGCAAAAGCTCGAGGGCGAAATCCCCTCGCCCACCAATCCGCCACCTGGCTGCAAATTTCAGACGCGCTGTCCCAACGCCATTGATATTTGCCGCAGAGACGAACCAAAACTTGAAGAAACGGGTAAGGAACACAACGTTGCCTGCCACCGCTGGAAAGAACTTGCGGAGCAGCTGGAAAAGGTTGGTGCCTAGGGCGAAATCCGGCGCTACGGTGCGCTTTACAAAAGCGAATGCAATCAAAGGATGGCAAATCCCGACAGTCGCTTGATGTGACGTGCTAAAGCGCAATCCAAAAAGTGGGCACCGGTTTTCGGAATAAATTGCGCGCAAGATCAAAAGGATAGAGCCGCTCCGCTGATTCAGATAAAAAGGATGCGGCTCTAGTCCAAATTGACCAAAGAGATTTCGACGGTCCGCAAAAATGAAATGGCAGACGAACTTGCCGATAGCATAAGATATGCAGACTGGCCGGTTCGCACGATTATCACACCAAGATGTTCCATCGCCGTGCGGGCGACCGCGCCCGGGCCAAATTTGGTTGAGTGCAGATCTATCGGGCAAATCCGCTCCAGCGCAGGCAGGGCATCGGGGCCGGATATTTCTAACCCCACCCAGACATCCGACTGATCCGTTGTGTAAACGGTGTTGTTCAGTTGCCGGCTGACCAAGGTTTCCGCGTCCGGCGTGTCTCGGCTGAACACAACAAAAAGCTGGTCGCGACTTAGGCGGAGAATGCGGCAATTGTTCTTGGCAACCACAGATCCGCCAATTTCCGGAATGTTCACCCCAAAAGCATTTGACATGGCGGATTCTGCTTTGGCGTCGCCACCAAGCGGGATAGCAACGGACACCAGCGCCAGGTCGGTGATTTCTGTCAGAGAGGTGTCTCCAAACACGCGGGAGTACCCGTCCAGAAACGGCTCGGCTGTCAGGGTCGTCTCAACCACGCTGTATACCTCCTTCCGGGTCATAAAAATGCGGCGATACAATCTCGACTTCGACCGAGCTATTCCGCGCAGGGTTCACGGCATTCACAATCTCGCCCCGACGCGAGTCACCGCGTTTTATAAAACCAAGACCAAGCGAATGGCCAAAAGTGGGCGAATAGGCCACTGAGGTCATCCATCCCTGATCGTTGGCCATAGTGGCCTCGTCACCCTTGTTGATGAAGTGCGCGCCCGCCGCTAGTGACTGACCTCGATCCACAGGGCGAAACCCTACCAGTTTGATGGCATTTTCGTTCTGCATTTCGGAACGTTCCGACAAGGTGCTGCCAATGCTGTCCTTTTTCTTTGACACCATACCTGCCATGCCAAGGTTAAGCGCCGTGGTCTGGCCGTTCAGCTCGTTGCCTGCGGCGTGGCCCTTTTCGATGCGCATGACTCCCAAGGCCTCGGTGCCATATGGGACCGCGTCAAATTCTTCACCGGCCCGCATCAGCGCTGCCATCAGCGAATTGCCAAAGCGGGCTGGAACAGCGATTTCAAACGCCATTTCGCCGGAAAACGAGATGCGGAACAGCCGTGCGGGCGTGCCGCCGCAGATGGTCAGCGCTGAGCAGGCCATGAAGGGGAAGGCTTCGTTTGACAGATCGAAATTGTCATCGACAACTTTTTTCAAAAGCGCACGCGAGTTGGGACCGGCCACGGCAAATTGCGCCCAGCCATCGGTGGCTGAAATCAGATGCACATCCAGCCCCGGCCACAGGCACTGGCGGGCAAATTCCATGCGGCGGAACACCAGAACCGCATTGGCGGTGGTGGTGGTCATCACAAAGTGGTTTTCGCTCAACCGCGCGGTGGTGCCATCGTCATAGGCGATGCCGTCCTCGCGCAGCATCAGACCATAGCGCACTTTGCCGACGGGTACTTTCAGGAACGGGTTGCTGTAAATTCTGTTCAGAAACTCAGCCGCGTCTTTGCCCTGAATGTCAATCTTGCCAAGCGTGGTCACGTCGCAGATACCGACAGAGGCACGGGTCATCTCGACCTCGCGGTCAACCGAATCCCGCCAGCCCTTTTCGCCGGGTCGCGCAAACCACTGCGCCCGCAGCCAGTTGCCGACCTCAACGAATGTGGCGCCGTTGTCTGCGGCCCATTTGTGGCTGGGGGTCAAGCGGGTGGGGCGGAATTCCTTGCCCCGCGCGCGTCCGGCAAGTGCGCCAATTGGAATGGGTGTGTAGGGCGGACGAAAGATCGTGGTGCCGGTTTCGGGGATGGTTTTGCCAGTGCATTCGGCCATGATTGCCAGTGCCGGAATGTTGCTGGTTTTGCCCTGATCGGTGGCCATGCCAAGGGTGGTATAGCGTTTCAGGTGTTCAACAGATTTGAAACCCTCGCGATAGGACAGTTTGACATCCTTGACCGTGACATCGTTTTGCATATCCAGCCAGGCGCGCCTGGGGCTGTCGGTGACGTGCCAGAAAGCAGAGGTTTTGACGGCGTCACCTTCAGCTTTTGGCGCTGCCTTGCGGCTGGGGGTAAAGCCCAGGTCTTTGACGACGGCGTTGGCCACTTTGTGCCCGGCAGTCAGGGCGTCCGGCAGCGACAGTTCGCCATTCGCGGCCCCGACCACTGACATGCCGACTGGTAGATCCTTGCCGGGTACAAAGGCAGCGATATCGTCGCGCCACAACGGTCTGCCCCGCTGATGGCAGGTCAGATGCACGTTGGGCGACCAGCCGCCGGATACGGCCAGACAATCCGTGTTTATCGACTGGCCATTTGAAAGTTTGATCGATTTCAGCCCCTTACGGCCTTTGGTGTCAACAATCCGTCCGTTCATAAGGGTCAGCGCCCCGGGGATTGTCGCCGGGGCGGGAACGTCGCGGGTATCCACAACCGCAGAGACACCAACGCCTTTGGCGTGCAGATCGCTGGCCGTACGCCAACCGTCGTCGTTGTTGGTGAAGATCGTCACGTTGCTGCCGGGGGCGGCGCCAAAGCGGTTTACGTAGGTGCGCACAGCACCGGCCAGCATCACCCCCGGACGGTCGTTGTTGGCAAAGGCAATACCCCGTTCGGTTGCACCGGCGCTCAAAACAGCACGTTTGGAATAAATTTTCCACAGGATCTGACGCGGTTTGCCGCCGCTGTTTGCCAGATGATCGGTACACCGTTCAAGTGCACCATATATGCCGTGATCGTAAGCGCCATAAACCGTGGTGCGGGCCATCACGCGCACGTTGTCCATGGATTTCAGTTCGGCCACGGCCTGCGCCGCCCATTCGCTGCCTGACATGCCGCTGAGCGCCATCGTTTCGGCGTTCAGGCGACCGCCGATCAAAAAGTCCTCATCCGCCAGAATGACCCGTGCACCGGATCGACCGGCGGCAAGTGCCGCAGCCAGACCTGCAGGACCGGCACCGACAATCAGAACATCGCAGTGCAAAAATCCCTTGTCATAGCTGTCCGGGTCTTCCTGCATCGATAGTTTTCCCAGACCCGCAGACATGCGGATCATCGGCTCGTAAAACTTTTCCCAAAAGGATTTTGGCCACATGAAAGTTTTGTAATAAAACCCGGCTGACAGAAACGGCGCCAGTAAATCGGTCACCGCCATCACGTCATATTCAAGCGAGCCGCGATGGTTTTGGCTGGTGGCAGTCAGGCCATCAAAAAGCTCTGCCACAGTGGCCCGCGTATTGGGTTCCAGGTGCGCACCGTTGCGCAGCTGAACCAGTGCGTTTGGTTCTTCGGACCCGGCGGTGAAAATCCCCCGGGGGCGGTGATATTTGAAGCTGCGGCCAACCAGACGCTGGCCGTTGGCCAAAAGGGCAGATGCCAAAGTGTCGCCGCTGTAGCCTTGCATAGATTTGCCGTTGAAGGTGAAGTTCAGTGGCGCCGCGCGGTCAACCAAACCGCCGGTGATGCGATTGGACTGGTTCATCTGCTGCGCCCCTGATTGATTGCCACGTCACGGGCCAGTTCGACTTTGGCGATTTCGTGCGTCAGCGTGTTGCGGGTGACCACAAGCCACGAGCGGTCGCCCTGTTCGTGATACCAAAGTTCACGCAACTCACCGGCCGGATTGTCGCGCAGATAGAGGTATTCATAAAAGGCATCGGCGGCATCGCTGTTTTGCCAGTCCGGTCGGTCGATCAGGCTGGCGTCACCGAGATAAACAAACTCTGCGGCGTCGCGCGGGCCTAGCAGGGGATGGTTGATGATCATGGCAACTCAGACCTCGCCCAGGCCCCCTCCGGAGCAAAGGCGGAATGATGACCATAAATCCATCGCCCCCCTTTCCCGGTGGGAGAGGGGTTGGGGGAGAGGAAGAATTCTGCATTCATCATCGCACCATCCTCAATGCAGGTTTGGCTGGGCGCCCTGGCCCTTTTCGTCGATCAGGTTGCCGCGTTTGAAACGGTCCAGCCGCATTTGCGTGGCCACCTCGTGCGGTTGTCCGGTGGCCAGCAGGTGCGCGTAACACAGCCCGCTGGCCGGCGTTGCCTTAAAGCCGCCGTAACACCAGCCACCGTTGAAAAACAGGCCGTCAATATGGGTTCTGTCGATAAAGGGTGAGCCGTCCATGGACATGTCCATCAACCCGCCCCACGACCGCAGCAGCCGCACGCGTCCGATCATCGGCATGATGGCCATGCCGCCTTCGCACACGTCTTCGACAACCGGCAAATTGCCCCGCTGTGCATAAGAATTATAACCGTCGATATCACCGCCAAATACCAGCCCGCCCTTGTCGGACTGGCTGACATAAAAATGGCCGGCACCGAAGGTAATGACCCCTGGGAGTGTGGGTTTCAAACCTTCGGTGACGAAAGCCTGCAAAACATGGCTTTCTATTGGCAGGCGCATACCTGCCAAGGCCATTACGCGACTGGAAGAGCCCGCCACGCAAGACGCAACTTTTTTGGCTTTGATCGCACCTTTGGTGGTTTCAACACCGGTGCAGACGCCGTTTTCGATGTGAAATCCGGTGACTTCGCAGTTTTGGATGATGTCGACACCGCGACTGTCAGCTCCGCGGGCAAAGCCCCAGGCCACCGCGTCGTGACGCACGGTGCCACCGCGCCGCTGAAACAGCCCGCCTTTGATCGGGAACCGCGCGTTGTCAAAATCGAGAAATGGCAATTCGGTTCGCAGGTCATCGGCACTGGCCAGTTCCGCGTCGGCCCCGGACAATATCATGGCATTGGCGCGGCGCACAAAAGCATCGCGCTGGGGATCAGAGTGAAACAGATTCAGGATCGAACGCTGGCTGACCATGGCGTTATAGTTGAAATCCTGCTCCAGCCCCTCCCACAGTTTCATGGACAGTTCGTAAAATGGCTGGTTCCCCGGCAGCATATAGTTGGATCGAATGATCGTTGTATTGCGGCCAACGTTTCCCGAACCGAGCCAGCCTTTTTCAATGACCGCCACATTATTAATGCCGTAGGTTTTGGATAAATAATATGCGGTTGCCAGCCCATGCCCGCCGCCGCCGATAATGATAACATCGTAAGCGGATTTAGGTTCCGGCTCGCGCCATACCGGTTTCCAGCCCTTGTTGCCGGTTAAACCTTGCAGGAATATTTTGACAGCCGAATAGTGCATGTGATGCCGATTACCCAAAGAACACGCCATCATTGAACAATAAAATCACGATAGACTTTCCCAAAACAGTCAATTATTTTTCTAAAATGGACAATGAGTCGCAAAATATCGGCAAACGGACCATTGGCATCCTGCCGATCCCGGGTTTTGCACTTCTGTCGTACGCTGCGACGGTCGAACCGTTTCGCGCGGCAAATTTACTTGGCCAGAATGACCTGTACGAAACGATCATCGTAGGTTTGGATACAGACCCGATCCCAAGTTCGGGCGCAGCCCATATCAATCCGCAAGCGACCATCAGCGAGGCGCTGTCACTGGACTACCTGTTTGTGGTGGCTGGCGGCGATCCGGGGGCTTTTAACGACAAACGGGTTTTCAAATGGCTTGGGCGACTCGCCCGCGCGCGTGTCCAGATCGGTGGCGTATCCGGGGGTCCGGTGATTCTGGCTCGTGCAGGTCTGATGACTGGGCGGCGCATGACAGTCCACTGGGAGCACGCTGCGGCGTTGGCAGAAATGTCGCCGCATCTGGCGATCGAGCGTTCGCTTTACATTATCGACCGTGATCGCGTGACATGCGCAGGCGGGACAGCGGCGCTCGATTTGATGCACGCCCTGATAACCGGACATCATGGCGCACAATTCGCGGGCCGCATCAGCGATTGGTTTATGCATACGGAAATTCGCCCGTCTATAGGACCGCAACGGCGCGGGCTGGTCGCCCGGGTCGGCACGACGAACTCTGCTGTGCTAAGCGCTGTGCAAGCTATGGAAAATCACATCGCCGATCCGTTAATACTGGGGCAATTGGCCGAAATAGCCACTGTTTCCCCAAGGCATCTGAACCGGCTGTTCATAGCCAAAACAGGAAAAACAACCATGGGATATTACCGTGCGCTCCGGCTGGACAAGGCAGACAATTTGCTTAAAAACTCTGCTTTGTCACTGACAGAAATCGCTTTGGCCACTGGTTTTGCCAATTCCTCGCATTTCAGCAGGGTTTTTTCCGCCCATTTCAATTTTGCGCCATCCAAGTCCCGGTAGATTTCAAGTCTCGGCTGCCCTCGTCAAGGTCAGCCGCGCTGTTTCCAGATGTTCTTTCATCAAATTGGCTGCCTTTTCGGGTTCGCGGTTTTTAATTGCAATCAAAATTTGACGGTGCTGTGCATTGTATCGGCCGATAATATCCTCGTTTAGTGTAAGATGCCGCATCCGGTTCCATTCGTCCTGATCACGCACCGATGTGATTTGATCAATGATCCAGATCAGCAGGGGGTTATTTGTACAATGGGCTAGCGCGCGATGAAATCGGGTATCCGTCTCGCCAAACGACGCCGGATCGTTTCTGTCGGACTCCATTTTGTCACAGAGCTTAGCGATCTCGTCAAGTTTTGCACGACGGCCGTGCAATACAGCCAGACGGCAAATATGCGGTTCAAGCGCGAATCGCGTGTCCATTAATTCAAGCGGATTGGCGGTTTCAATGACGTTATTATTGGATTGGGCCGCGTAAGTGACGTAGGTACCGCTGCCGGCACGTATTTTTACGTAATTTTCTTTTTCCAAATGCAGCAGAGCGGCACGCATTGTGCCGCGAGCAACCCCGTAGTCTTCAGCCAGACGTCTTTCAGGCGGAAGCCTGTCGTGTAACCGCAGATTACCTTTGGATATTTCGCGTCTCAAATCGCTTGAAATATCTGCCGCGCCCAGGTTTTTCCGCTGGCCTTTATCCATCAGTCGATCCTCCGATTTCGACCAATAATATACCAAATCTGACAAATTTCCAGCAAAATCTGCCATTTTGGACCATATGCGGTTGACTTTCTGGTTGAAAAAGAAAAATGTTTCTGAACAATCTAAGTTTGACGGAAGCACAACGGCCTAACCTTTCCACTTAGGATAAACAAAATGGCGCTGCCAGAACACACTGACTATTTGATCATAGGTGCGGGAATTCACGGACTGTCCACTGCATGGCGGCTTGCGGATCGATTGATCGCATCAGGCGAGCAGGTCGAAGGTCGCATTTTGGTTATAGATAAATCCGGAATTGCGTCGGGCGCGTCGGGCATCGCCTGTGGTGTCGTGCGCAACAACTATTTTCAGCCCGCGATGCGCCGTCTTATGGCACATTCTGTAGGGATATGGGAAAGCGATCCCGAAGCCCTAAGCTATCACCCCGTGGGGTACATGCAGGTATCCAGCGAATCCATGCGCGACGACGTTGGCACCATTTTCGCGCAACAGCAGGCCATTGGATACGAAAGTGTATTTATCGAGGGCGGGAACGCGAGCACCTCTTATATGCGTGGCATGTTTGACGATTGGCAGGCTCAGAACATAACATCTGTGCTGCACGAAAAACGCGGTGGGTACTCAAACAATACAAAATCGATGTATGGCCTTGCCAAGAAAGCCGAAGATCGCGGTGTGCGGATAATTTCCGGTGTGACTGTCAAGGGGCTGATTAGCGAAAGCGGTTCAGATACAGTTCAGTCGGTGGAAACCGACCGTGGCACTATAAGCTGTGAACGCCTGATTATCGCTCCGGGCCCCTGGGCGCGGGATTTCTGGGCGATGCTGGGTATGCCCAAACAGATCACCGTTAAAGATCTGGACGGCAAGGTCCACAATGATGTCGATATGTGGCGGTTCTGGCAATTGGAGGAGGGCGTGCTGCAGGTGGCCCCCGAAATGTTGCAAACCAATGACGGCAAAGTACCCCCGGTCATACACGTGGATACAGATGCTCCGCTGATGTCCTGTGAAGACGGTTCCGTGATTACCGACGAAATGTGGGGGATTTATTATAAACCTGATTGGCATTTCGGCGGCATACAGGGCGGGGCATCACCTTATAAAGTGGCGACGCCTGTGGATGAGGTGGCTATTGACCCTTACGGGCCGTCCAGCCCGGAATTTGTGGCCTCGGACAATTTTGCCCATATGTGGGTGTCGGCGCTTGCGCATTGCCATAAACGCTTTGAAGGCATGATGGGTAAATACCACCGCGAGGCGTCCGGCGGGATCGGTTGCTTTACCGCTGACAGTTTTCCGGTGTTTGACCACTTCCATGACAATGCTACCTTGATTGCCGATAGCAACCACGGCTGGAAAATGCTGGGTGTCGGGCATCTGATCGCCGACGAAGTTCTTGGCGAAACTCAGGAGTTGCTGGAACCGTTCCGTTTTGACCGCTTCGAAAAAGGCAATTTGCATCCGGTATCAAACAGCCCCTACCCGTGGAGCTGACAGGCTGCAAATTAGATTGTGGGGCAACAAGACCCCGAAACGAAAAACCAAAGGGAGAAAATAATGGCCGAGACTGACCTGCAACGATTTGTGGAAGCACCTGGGCGTGCGGAGAAAATCAAAGAAGTCCGCAAGATGATCGACGCGATGGGGATTGAATATCTTTATTTGCAGTTTGTTTCGGTCACCGGAAAAATCATGGGTAAAGGCATTCCTGCAGACCACTGGGAAACGGTCGCCATGAAAGGTTTTCAGCTGGTTTATGGCGCGACGGTTAACTTGTTTACAGACCGGGCAGGAAATTATCTTGGTTACGGGCCCGAGGCTGCCGAACTGGTCGGTATACCAGAGCCGGAAACTTTCATGCAGCTTCCCTGGGCGCCCGAAATTGGCCGGATGTACTCGACTTTGTTTCGCAACCGCGAAGAAAAAGAGAATCCCGGTGGATATCTGACATCGGACGGTCGCGGTAACCTGCGCCGGATGCACGATGATTTTGAGAAAAAGCACGGTCGTCGCCTACGGATCGGAACCGAACCCGAAATGATGTGGCTAAAGTTCGATGAGAACGGCAAGCCGAAAGACGGTTATTCCAAACCCTATTGCTATCACATCGACCAATTCGAAAGCCTGCGACCCGTATCGATGCAGGTCATCCGTTATGCCCGCAAGATGGGTCTGGATATGATCCAGGGTGATCACGAAGACGCGCCCGGGCAGTTGGAACTGAACTGGATGTATGACGACGTGTTGCGCAACGCCGACCGTCTGACCACTTACCGCCAAATCTGTGCGCAGGTTGCCCGCGAAAACGGCATATTTGCCTGCTTTATGACCAAACCGTTCATGGGTGTTTCGGCATCCGGCTGTCACCACAACATGTCGCTTTGGCGCGGCGGCGAAGACGAATTGGTTAAATGCGGTAACAATCCCAAAGACTTGCCCGGCATGGCCGACAATTACATGTACGTCAAAGGCGGCGAAAACACCTTTATGCCCGACGACGATGATCCGCAAATGCCGGGCACAGAAGGTCTTGAAGCAATAGGTGGAGTCGTCCACCACCTGCAAGCCCTGACGGCGATCGGTTGCTCTACTGTGAATTCCTACCGGCGCTTGTGGGACACCGGTTTCTGGGCTCCGGTTTTTGCGGACTGGGGATTTCAGAACCGCACGACCGGATTGCGTGTGTCAGCTCCGGGCAGGTTTGAGTACCGCTCTGTTGACAGCATGGTTAACCCCTATCTTATGGGCAGCACACTATTGGCGGCGATGGACGACGGTATCGTAAATAAACTTGATCCCGGAAAACCGGAAGAGCGAAATATCTATGACGCGATCAAGGCCGGCAAACAGGTGAAAAAACTGCCAATGTCCCTGGGTGAAGCGCTTGATTTCCTTGAGAACAGCGAAGTGGTTCGTCGTGGAATGCCGGGCGAAATGTACCGTCTTTTCCACGAATACAAATATGATGAATTCGCGCGTTTTATGTCTGAAGTGACCAATTGGGACAATGATACTTATATGGAATGCCTTCCGTAAGTCAGCGCACGGTGGGTTGGCACCCACCCTACAGAACAATCGGTAAGCTGGACGCAATACCAGCTTACCCAAACCAACAGGAGACACATCAATCATGTGCGGGATTGCAGGACTAATTTACAGAGGCAAGAACTCTAACGTCGGGGGTGAAATGACCGCGATGTTGCAGGCGCTCAAACACCGCGGACCTGATTCGACCGGCTATGCCGTATATTCCGACGGGCGTGCGCCGGAAGAATACATCATGCGCATCAAGGTTGCCGAAGCCGAAGACCGCGCTGTGGGGCACGGCGTGCATAAACTGATCGCCGACCGGATCGCGCGGGTTGATGCCATTCTTGAAGAACACGGTGCTATCGTGGAGTCAAAAGACGCAGCACGCGAATACGCGCTGCGGTACGTGTTATCACACGATGGCGATACCGCCGCCATGGCCACACATATCGAAGAGGACAAAGGCACCGAAATCCTGTCCATGGGCAATGGCCTGGAGCTGATCAAGGATCTGGGCGACGCCGCAGAAGTTGCCAAAGCCTACGGTCTGAACGATTTCACCGGCACTCACGGCATCGGGCATACGCGCATGGCAACCGAATCTGACGTGGATATTAAGTCGGCGCATCCCTACTGGGCCTTTCCCTACAATGATATTTCGGTCGTTCATAACGGGCAAATCACCAACTATTGGATCATGCGCCGCGAAATGGAGCGAAAAGGTCACCGTTTCATGTCCAATTGCGACAGCGAACTTCTTGCGGTTTATACGGCCCACAACCTGTCCAATGGAATAAGTCTTGAGGATAGCTTGAGAAATTCGATCGAAGAAATCGATGGCGTGTTTACCTATCTTGTAGCCACCAAAGACCAGCTGGGCATGGCCAAGGACACGATGGCAGCCAAACCGCTGGTGCTTTACGAAAGTGACGATTTGATTGCCATGGCCAGCGAAGAAGTGGCTATCCGCGCAATTCTACCCCACGAGATTGACACAACTGACCCTTACGACGAGGAGGTCCGGGTATGGCAAGCCTAAGTGATTCTGAACTCAAAAAAATGAGTCAGGAAGAGCGCATCACCGCGCTTGGTATGCGAACAGACCAGCTGACGGGCCGCGCCATGCGGATCGAATTCGACCCGGACGAAGAAGAACGCTTTGAGTACCCCTGGGCTCCGGCAGTTGACTTCAACAAACGTACGGAACTGGATGTCGATGATCTGACTTCGACAGAGGCAAATGCGCGAATACGCGAGCTTATGTCCGAGGGCTACGGAACAATTGTCATTAAAAACCCGCGCGGCAAACACAGTCTTGGTGTTGGCATCTTGACCCGCCTGAATCTGATTATCGAAGGCTCGCTTGGGTATTTTGGTGTTGGACTAATTGACGGACCGAATGTCACTATCAAGGGCCGGGTTGGCTGGTCCTGCGCCGAAAATATGCTGGCGGGTACAGTGGTGGTTGAAAAGAACGCCGGTTCAACTTTTGGTGCCGCGATCCGCGGGGGCGATCTGGTATCCATGGGCTCGGTCGGTTCACGAACCGGCATCGACCAAAAAGGTGGCACAATCATTGTGGGAGGAGACACAGGTGCGCTGACCGGTTTTATGATGCAGCGGGGTCGGATGATCATCTGCGGAAACGCCGGTAAGAACCTTGGCGACAGCATGTACGACGGCACCATTTACGTGGGTGGCGAAATACAGTCTTGCGGCGTCGATGCTGTGCCCGACGCGTTGTCCGACACGGATAAAGCCTGGCTGACACGTAAACTGAAGCAGTACGGGCTTCTGACCGACAAAGGTGTGGATCACTTCAAGAAAATCGTAGCCGGTCGTCAGTTGTGGAATTATGACAATCTGGAACCATCAGAGAAAAAGCTCATTCTCTAACGCTTAAAAGGAATATCATTATGGCCGATGGTGACATCAAGGCGAAGAAACCGCTGGACCGCGACACAACGCGGATGGGTGACAGTTTTATCTTCCCGCCGAAAGTAATCGACGACATCCACATCAAGGCGCAGCTGGGCCGCTACCGTATGCGCGGTATGTCCCTGTTCAAAAAAATTCCGCACTGGGATGACTTGACGTTCATGCCCGGAACGCTGACCCGGTTTGTGATCGAAGGCTACCGCGAAAAATGCGAAACCAAAACGGTAATCGGCCCCCGTGCGAAGAATCCACTGGTGCTGGACATTCCGGTTTACATCACGGGTATGAGCTTTGGCGCACTGTCTTATGAGGCGAAAACCGCATTGGCGCGCGGCGCCACTATGGCGGGCACAGCCACTTGTTCCGGCGAAGGCGGGATGATTCCGGATGAGCGTCGGTATTCCTCGAAATGGTTCTACCAGTGTATTCAGTCACGGTATGGCTTTAACCCCAATCACCTTGTTCTGGCCGACGGCGTTGAATTTTTTATCGGTCAGGGCTGCAAAGTAGGACTTGGCGGCCATCTTATGGGCCAAAAAGTGACGGATCAGGTGGCCGAGATGCGGTCTCTTCCTGCCGGCATCGACCAGCGGTCACCTGCCCGTCATCCCGACTGGCTGGGCCCGGACGATCTGGCGCTGAAAATTCAGGAAATCCGTGAAGCCACTGACTGGCAAATCCCGATTCAGCTGAAACTGGGGGCGGCACGGGTCTATGACGATGTGCGCATGGCGGTGAAATGCGATCCGGACTCTATTTACATCGACGGCATGGAAGGTTCGACCGGGGCCGGACCGCATCTGGCGACCGAGGACACCGGTGTGCCTGGTATTGCGGCCATTCGTCAGGCCCGCAAGGCGATTGATGATCTGGGCAAGCGCGGCGAAATCAGTTTGGTTTACGCTGGGGGCATCCGTAACGGTGCCGATGTGGCCAAGGCGATCGCACTGGGCGCGGACGCCATTGCCATCGGTCACTCGGCGATGATGGCTCTCAATTGCAACAAAGACATACCCGAAGCCAATTTCGAAGAAGAAGTTGGCGCACCTGCCGGTCATTGTTACAATTGCCATACCGGACGTTGCCCGGTTGGCGTTGCCACACAAGACCCGGTTTTGCGTCAACGTCTTGATCCGGACGAGGCTGCGGAACGTGTGTATAATTTCCTGCACACCCTGACAATCGAAGCACAGCTTTTTGCACGGGCCTGCGGAAAAACCCATATCCACAGTCTGGAGCCTGAAGATCTGGCCGCACTGACCATGGAGGCTTCCGCCATGGCGGCTGTGCCGTTGGCTGGAACCAACTATACTGTTGGTGTTAAAGACTACCACAATTTGTAAGGAGATCTGTTATGGCTGGAACCCAATACCGTGGCTCTGAAATCACGGATGTCGATCAGTTTGTCAAAGATGCTGCCGGGCTTGAATCCGAGCGGGAAATCGAAATCGGTCAACATATCGGCTATCGGTACGACGTCAATCTGGTGCCGGATTACAAAAAGATTTCACCGTTTCTGACCAAATATATGGAAGTCATGGGATGGGACGACCTGAATTGGCTTGAAGACGTTCACATGGGATACGAAGACGGTAAACCCGCAGTGTTTGACCGCAACAATAACGGCTGGGTGTCAATACCCGATAGTATCGAGCTGCCTGACAATCAGCAGGACCGTGACATGATTGCCCGCGAGTTACTGCTGAAATTTCAGATGTCGGACCGGCATCCGCTGGTCATGCTGCGCAAGGCCTATATGAAATTTTAGTATGTCACGGTCATGTAAAATCGCCTGTTTGCAGACCCGTCCAATGGCGGATTTCAAGCAGGCAATTGCAGAAGCGCTGCCATTGGCCAGACGCGCAGTGGAAACAGGCGCGCAGTTTCTGTTTTTGCCGGAATATTGCGGCGGGTTGAAAAGTGAAGGCATAGAGCTTGCTCCGCCGTTTGCACCCGAACCGCAACATCCGGTTCTGGCGGCGTTCAGAGACTTTGCCAACGAACATAGCGTGTGGATCATGTTGGGTTCAGTCGCGGTTGCCGGTCCGGACGGCAAAATCATCAACCGCAGCATCGTTTTGGACAACAGCGGTGAAATCCACAGCCGCTATGATAAAATCCACCTGTTTGATGTGCAATTATCCGACAGCGAAGTATACCGCGAAAGCGCCCGTGTGGCCGCAGGCAACAAAGCCGTGGTATTTGATACACCGTTCGGGCGCATCGGCCATACCATCTGCTATGACCTACGGTTTCCGGCGTTGTTTCGCATTCTCGCCAAAGCCGGTGCAGAAATCATCTGTGTACCCGCCGCGTTTGTGAAGAAAACCGGTGAGGCCCACTGGCATGTTCTGAACCGTGCGCGGGCAATTGAAAACGGGGTCTACATCGTCTCGCCCTGCGCCGTTGGCGACATTCCCGGTGGCGGAGAAAGTTACGGACATTCGCTGGTTGTCGATCCGTGGGGCACAGTTATTGCGGACGGGGGAGATACACCCGGACTGGTTCCAGCGACCATCGATCTTGACAATGTTGCAGCCACACAAATGCGCGTTCCCAGCTTGAAACATGATCGGAATTTCGATCCGAACGAAGACAAGAAACAAAGCGCAGCGTGACCTCAGTTTCCGCAATTCTTGGAGAAAGCCACGCGGACCATCCGCTAAAATGGTCGTTTCTTAAATGGCAGTGCCTGACGCGGCAGATCATGATGCGCGACAATCAGGGTCGCCCTGGCGACGCAATTACACCGGCGGTTATATTGTCCGGCCAAAAAGACCCACTTGGGCATATCATAACGATTTTGAACAAGACGCCGAATTTTTCACTGACCCCTGAAATGCGGTACATGGCCCAAAAAACCCTTGATCCGGCGATCAGGCGGGAACAGGCGCTGCAGTTTTTTTCGTCGACCTATTACCAAAAGCACAGGGAATTTTCTGACATCCTGACGTCAACATTCCCGCCCGCCTCACAGGGCGCTGCCGAAATCCGTGACGCTGAACACTGCAGCTTGCTGTTTGACGCCTACAATCAAAAATACACGCTCGCATGCAAGGTGTGGCGACTGGCAGCGCACAACGCCCTTAATGAAGCTACCCTGGCACACAACCGTCTTTTCAATCCGGGCCTGCCGTCGGACACCGAAGTATTGGCTTTTGAACCGGACTGGAGCAATTCGGTCGCAGAGACGCATTAGGCGTGGCCGGTCAAGATCGCCCCGGCTTTGTTATAGCGCAAATCACCGTTACAGACGCCAAGGCCTATGAATCCTATATAGCAAAAGTAGACGAAACGCTTTTGATTTATGACGGCAGGTTTCTGGTTCGTGGTGGTGCCGCTCAAAGCTTTGAAGGTGAACCCGCGGGCGAGCGCTTTGTCGTCATTAAATTTCCAACTGTAAACGCCGCGCACGCGTGGTATCACTCGTCCGCATATGCACCGGTCAAGAAATTGCGGCAGGCCGCGTCCAACAGCGTGCAGACAATCGTTCAGGGGATATGACCTGTGATAACATATGGGGTAACGCAATGACCAAACGTGTATGCATTATTGGAGCCGGGCCTTCGGGGCTCGCACAGCTCAGAGCTTTTCAATCAGCTGCCGGGCAAGGTGCCGAAGTGCCCGATATCGTTTGTTACGAACAGCAGGAAAACTGGGGTGGTCTTTGGAATTATTCGTGGCGCACCGGTGTGGATCAGTTTGGTCTTCCTCAACACGGTTCAATGTACAGATACCTGTGGTCCAACGGGCCAAAGGAAGGGCTGGAATTCGCCGATTATTCGTTTGAAGAACATTTTGGTAAACAGATCGCTTCCTATCCCCCGCGTGCAGTGTTGTTCGATTATATTGAGGGTCGGGTCAACAAATCGGGTGTTCGCGACAAAATCAGATTCAATACAGCGGTCCGCGATGTCCGGTATGATGCAGCAAGCAAATCTTTTTTTGTGGTATCTCGAAATCTGAATACCGACACCGAGTCTACAGAACAGTTTGACCACGTGATCATTGCCACCGGCCATTTTTCCAGCCCGAACGTGCCCTTTTACCCGGGGTTCGAGACATTCAACGGAAGAATTCTGCACGCGCATGATTTTCGCGACGCTCTGGAATTCAAGGGGCAGGACATATTGATATTGGGCACCAGCTATTCAGCCGAGGATATCGGCTCGCAGTGCTGGAAATATGGGTGCAAATCTGTCACCGTGGCACACCGCACCGCGCCTATGGGGTATGACTGGCCGGATAACTGGCAAGAAGTTCCGGCCCTGATGAAAGTAGACGGAACTACAGCGCACTTCAAAGACGGCACGACAAAAGACGTTCAGGCTATTATTCTTTGCACCGGTTATAGGCACAACTTTCCGTTTTTGCCCGACGATCTGCGCCTGAAAACCGCCAACAGACTGGCGACTGCCGATTTGTATAAAGGTGTAACCTGGACCAAAAATCCGCAATTGCATTATTTGGGTATGCAGGACCAGTGGTTCACATTTAACATGTTTGACGCGCAGGCTTGGTATGTGCGCGATGTCATCGCCGGTCGCATCAAGCAGCCCGACCAACCGGCCATGGAACAGGACGTCATTGACCGGATCGCAGCGGAAGACGCGGCTGAAGATGATTATGCAGCCATCAAATATCAGGGGGATTATGTAAAAGAACTGATTGCTGATACAGATTATCCCGGCTTTGACGTCGACGGAGCTTGTGAGGCCTTTTACCAGTGGAAAAAGTACAAAAAGCAAAACATCATGACGTTCCGCGACAACGCTCATACATCGGTAATCACAGGATCAACCGCACCCAAACATCATACCCCATGGAAGGACGCGATGGACGATTCACTGGAAGTGTACATGGAAAATTAGGCTTCGTTGCGTTGCCTGCACCAGTACACTGACCATCCAGGCAGGCGCTTATTTTGACCGATGTGTAACTGATTCGCGGCACAATTCGATACTATACCAAATTAATACCAATATTACACCATGCGAAAAATTATCGGTCACGTAGAGAACTTAATAGACCAAAACTATGCCAATTATGCGGACACTGAGACCAATTTTGGCGAATTCAGTAAAATTTGATCGGTTTTTTGGGTGAAGCCGTTGCAATAAAAGTCGGTTTCCCGCACACTTTCAGGACTAGTTTGCAGGTCGTAATTGGCCGGCGCGGAATTCGTGAGAATTCCAAAATAGGCAGGGCGCTCTGAGCTTGGAACCGCCCCAGAAAACAAATAGGGAGACCAATATGAAACGACTGAAAAACTCGGCAACAGCAGCGGCTTTGTCGCTGGCTTTGGCGTCTGCTTCGGGAGCGGCATTTGCGCAGGATTCGGCTGAGCCAATCGTCATACCAACCCACAACTGGTCAAGTCAGGTTGTGATGGCCTACGTGATTGGTGGCATTTTTGAAAGCATGGGCGACAATGTCGAATATGTGCCCGCTGACAGCCAGGCGGTGTACGAAGCAATCCGCAACGGCGACGTCACGATTTCGCACGAAGTCTGGCAGTCAAGCTTTGGCGCCTCATTTTACAATGCGATGGCAAAAGGTGGCATTATTGACGCTGGCACCCACAAAGCGGCGACTCTTGAAGAAATGGGTGTTCCGCAATATGTGATCGACGACAATCTTTGCCCTGGCCTGCCCGCCTGGGAAGCCCTGAAAGACTGCAAAGACGTGTTTGCAACCGCCGACTCTGAAGGCAAGGGGCGTTGGCTTGAAGGCCCGCAAAGCTGGCATGGTGATCTGATGCCGACGCGGGTTAACGCGCTGGGTCTGGGTGATGATTACGTTGTCAAATTCGCCGGTTCGGCTGACGCCATTTGGGCAGAACTTGCATCGGCCAAAAAAGAAGGCCGCGGCATCATTACGTTTAACTGGACGCCAAACTTCACCGACGCTGACGGTTTTGTCTTTATCGAGTTTCCAGGCTATACCGACGGTTGCCGGGTTGCCGATGGCGGAGACGGTAGCTGCGGATCACCCAAAGGCTGGTTGAAGAAAGCCGCAAACTTCAAGTTCCCCAAAACGCACCCAGCCGCATACACGGCCTTTAGCAAAATTTCGTTCTCGACACGGGATATCGGTCAAATGGCAGCTTTGGTGGACATCGATGGCATGAGCCATCAGGATGCTGCCAAGAAATGGCTGGCTGACCACGAAGATGTATGGAAGCCGTTCACTCAGTAATCCTGAGCTTTTCGAATTTACGGGTCCGCCTTCGGTGGGCTCTGTAAAATCCAAAGAATTCTCTTCGCGCACACCAAGTTGCGCGGAGAGAAGACTCAAACTTACTTGGATTTTTTCATCGCCAAAGTTGCCCTTTTCAGATTAAGATGCCGCGTGTGGCATTTCCGAACACGCCGCATCAGGTCAAAGAACTGCAGGGAATGTTGCAATGCCGTCTGTAGATGAAACAAAACAATCTGAACCTGTCATTAAATGTCGGTCTGTTTACAAAATCTTTGGAAATAACGCCGAAAAAATGCTTCGCGAGTCTGACGGTAAAGTCGACGCGAAAGTGTTTCAGGATGCCGGTTGCGTAGTTGGCGTCAACAATGCGTCATTTGAGGTTCACAAGGGCGAAATGCTCGTTGTGATGGGTCTGTCCGGTTCAGGCAAATCGACCTTGCTGCGCTGCATATCCCGTTTGACTGATACGACCGCCGGTGAAATATTTATCGACGGCGAGGATTTGCTGGCCATGAACGGCAGGCAGCTGATCGAACTGCGTCGCAACAAAATGGGCATGGTGTTTCAAAGCTTTGCCCTACTGCCCCATAAAACCGTATTGGAAAACATCGCGTTTCCGCTTCAGGTCAAGGGCATCAGCACAGCAGACAGCATGAAACGCGCCATGGAAATGGTTGAACTTGTAAGCCTTGCCGGTCGGGAAAACTATTTTCCACGGCAACTGTCGGGCGGGCAACAGCAGCGTGTCGGGATTGCGCGATCTTTGGCGGTAGAACCTGACATATGGTTTTTGGACGAACCGTTTTCGGCCCTGGACCCCTTAATCCGAAAAGAGATGCAGGATGAATTTTTGCGTCTGCAAGGCGTTTTGCACAAGACCATTCTGTTCGTCACGCACGACTTTTCCGAAGCGCTCCGCCTCGCGGACCGTATCGCAATTATGAAAGACGGGGTGATTGAACAGCTGGATACCCCGGCCAATATCGTCTTAAATCCTGCAACGGAATACGTCAGCAAGTTCACCGAAGAAGTTCCAAGAGAGAAAGTGCTCACCGTCAAGTCAGTGATGGATCCCGTCAATGGCCAGGTCGATTTAAGCAATCTAAAAGTTTCGGGTGACGCAATTATTGAAACAGTCGCCGAAGCGGTTCTTGCCGAACAAAAACCGGTAGCAGTAGTGGATGATAGCGACAAGACGGTTGGATTGGTCCATGCATCGAACATGATCCATATCCTGTTTGGAAAAAGCAACGCGGCAGAACTGAGCGGTTAAAGCCATCATGACCAAATTGCGCAAGAATCCGAAATTACTGCAGTTTTTGGCTATTCTCGTAGCATTTTTTCTGTTGGTCGCCGTCGTCCCGCATAACCCTGACAATCCACTGTGGCGGTTACAGTCATGGATCGCCTGGTTGCCGGGATCCATCAATGATTTCACAGAATTTCTCATGTTCGATTTTTTGCCGGTCCAGATTTATGATCCTGCGATGGAAGAATACGAGCAAGCCGCACTGCTGCGTGAAGTAACGCGCGGTATTTCGGGAGGCGTGCTTATTCTGATCGAATTTATTCGCGAAATATTGGTTGGCGGTCGAAAAACTATCGTGCTTTTTACCGGCTGGGAATTTGTTCGTGAAAACCCATGGGCTGTCTGGCCCGCCCTGCCCTGGACGATCGTCACTGGCGGCGCCATTATTATGGGTTATGCGCTGAACGGCAGAAATCTGGCGTTTCTGGCCGGATCTGCGCTGACGTATATTTCGGTATTTGGTCAGTGGGAGCCGGCAATGGAAACTCTGTCTTTCGTTTTGGTCGCTGCGCCGGTTTCTGTTGTTCTTGGTTTGCTGGTTGGGATTCTCGCGTTCAAGAAAAGTTCAGTCGAAAAAGCGATCATGCCTTTGCTGAATATTGCGCAGACGATGCCGCATTTTTCTTATCTGGTGCCAGTCACGGTTTTTTTTGGTGTAGGCGATCATGCCGGTGCCATTGCAACAATTATTTTTGCCACGCCCCCGATGATCAGGCTGACGATATTGGGACTTAAGAAAGTTCCCGTAGAAGTCGTGGAAGCCGGTATGATGAGCGGTAGCAGCAACCGTCAGATTCTTTTGAATGTCCTGGTGCCCACAGCGCGGCGGGACATTCTGATTGGCGTCAATCAGGTTATCATGCAATGTCTGGCGATGGCGGTTATTGCGTCGTTTATCGGCGCCAAGGGTCTGGGATTCAATCTGCTGCTGGCGCTCAACGGACTGCGCATCGGACTGGCGTTGGAATTGGGTATTTGCATCGTTTTGATCGCTGTTGTGCTGGACAAGTTGTCTCTGGCCTGGGCCAATAAGCAAACCGATTATTTTGCCGACCTCAGCTTTTTGGAACGACACAAATACGGGTTGCTATTTGCGGGTCTTTTTGTGGCCGGTATCGCTTTGGCGTTTGCGGGCAAGTTTATTTTCAAGGATGGGATCAATTACTTTTATCTGATCCCCCATAACAAAGGCATCACGACGGGTTGGTTTTGGCAGTCCGGTGTCGATTGGATGGTTGATAATTGGTACTCGGGGCTGCACGTTTTTAACGTCGGACTGATTGTCAACGTTCTTCAACCAATGAAAAATGCCTACCTGTCCATGCCGGTCAGCGCGACATTTGTTCTGGTGATGGGCGTTGGCTATATTGTCGGTGGTGTCAGATCGGCACTGGTCGTCGGCGGATTTTTGTTATTCATTGCGCTCACTGAATGGTGGGACCGCGCGCTGATAACCGCTTATATGGCGTCTTTCGGGGTCATCGTTTCCGTGACTGTCGGGGTGACGGTTGGCTCGATTTGTGCGCAATATCGCATGGCTTCAAAGGCGATGTTGTTAGTCTGCGACACGTTTCAGACGTTCCCGTCTTTCATCTATTTGATCCCGGTTATCATGCTTTTCGGAGTAACCGACACTTCAGTTTTACTGGCCGTCATCATATACGCCACCATTCCCGCCACCAGATACACAATTGAAGGCATCCGAAACGTGCCGCCGTCTTTGATCGAAGCCGCCCAGATGTCAGGTGTCAACCCACTACAAAGATGGGCCAAGATCGAATTGCCGCTGGCATTTCCGCATATCATGTTGGGGGTTAATCAAACCGTGGTTTTTGCCCTGTTCATGGTCATCATCGGCGCCATGATCGGGACCGACGATCTGGGGCAGTTCATTTTGAAAGCGCTGTCGGACAAACAGGGCATCGGGAACGGTTTGATGCTTGGGCTGTGTGTGGCCTTTATCGGACTTGCGGTTGATCATCTTATTACCCGCTGGGCTGCTGATAAACGCGCCCAGCACGGGCTTGAATAGGAATAGGCTGTGACGTTCCCGCGCACACCGATCCCAACGCGTTTTGACGGCCGAAAATCCGGAAATTACCATGCGCGAGCGGTAAGAAAATGAACGTTCGTCCCGTTTTTGAAACCCCCTACGAGCGTCGGGGTATCCGTGCGCCCGGCTTGCCGATCCTTCCCCACGGCGTGGAACGTCACCCGATCCCACCGGGAGGTTCGCGGGCCGTGCCGGTTGGAAAAGGTGACGAAATCACCATTTTGAACCGCGAGGGTCTGCAGCGCGGAGAACTGGTATTTTTTGCCCCGGACGGCATATCGGACGCCGGAATGCTGGGTGCCCAAGGTATTGGCAAAGCCCACGGCGTGATTGCCGTACTGGCCAACGGGCAACCTTCGGGCGCGCGGGTATTGGCGGCTTTGCAATCGGCGGGATTTGACCTGACGCACGGCGACGCGGTCGCGGTTTTCCAGGACGTCGCGCGTGCCGGAGACACCGAAACCTTTCACGCGGCTTGCGACGGTCTTTTGATCGCCGCCGCGCCGGGAGGACCGATGCTGCCTGAAAATCAGGACGCCCCGACAGAGCTGATCCTGTACCTGAAACGCGCCAACCCCGGGCCTGCAAAGGCTGACTTGGGACCACCTGATCCGCTGGCCGATCCGTTGCAGGATTTTAATATTCAACCCGGCAACGCCACGGCTTACGAGGTAAAAAAAGGCGAATTTATTCAGATAGTTGACATCAGGGGGCGCGAATGTTCGGATTTTCAGGCGTTTTCGCTGCGGGCACTGGACAAAGGTCTGGAACGCGAAATCGATCCCACGACCACGCGTTCGCTGATGGGATCGCTTTACCCGACTCCGGGACTTTATGCAAAATTCTGGAGCGTAGATCACGAACCATTGGTTGAGATTGTACAGGATACCTGCGGACGTCACGATACTTTTGGTCTGGCCTGCACAGCCCGGTACTACGAAGATATGGGATATCCCGGACATCTGAATTGCTCGGACAACATTAATGCCGATCTGGCCCGGTTTAATATTCGTCCCCGTGGCGGCTGGCCCGCGATCAATTTCTTTTTTAACACCATGCTGGACGACACCAATGCCATCGGCATGGATGATCCCTGGTCGCGCCCCGGCGACTTTGTGATGCTGCGCGCCCTAAGCGATCTGGTGTGTATTTCGACCGGATGTCCGTGCGATGTGGATCCGGCCAACGGCTGGAACCCCACCGATATCCAAGTACGGACGTACCGAGAAAAAGAAGATTTCAGCCGGTCTGTCGGCTACAGAAAATCAGCGGAGGCAGATGTGGCCAACACAAAAGAAACTGGATTTCACCCGTGCTTTGCTCGTCATACGCGGGATTTTGTCGAATACAACGGTTACTGGCTGCCCAACACGATCGCGGGCCTAGGATCAATTGGCGAATATTGGGCTTGCCGCGAAAAAGCGGCGGTCATGGACCTGTCGCCGCTGCGCAAATACGAAGTTACCGGTCCCGACGCAGAAGCCCTGATGCAGTTGTGTGTCACCCGCAATATGAAAAAGCTGTCCGTCGGCCAGGTGGTTTATACCGCTATGTGTTATGAGCACGGCGGTATGATCGACGATGGCACCGTGTACCGTCTTGGCGACATGAATTTCCGCTGGATCGGCGGCAACGACACCAGCGGTTTGTGGTTGCGCGAACAGGCGGAAAAACACGGGTTAAACGCGTGGGTGCGCGACAGCACGGACCAGTTACACAATATCGCCGTACAGGGCCGCCTGTCGCGCGAGATCATGGATCGGGTATTCTGGACCGCACCCGCACAGCCCACGATCAACGAACTTGGCTGGTTCCGTCTGACCGTCGCACGTATCGACGACGTCAGCGGCACCGCTGTAGTGATCAGCCGCACAGGCTATTCGGGCGAGCTGGGTTACGAGGTTTTTTGCCACCCCAAGGATGCGGTCGAGGTGTTTGACCGTATTTGGGAAGTGGGCGAACCCATGGGAATGACGCCGCTTGGCCTTGGTGCGCTTGACATGTTGCGGATCGAAGGCGGGCTGATTTTTGCGGGCAGCGAGTTTGACGACCAGACCGACCCATACGAGGCCGGGATCGGGTTTACAGTGCCGCTGAAATCCATGGAAGATGACTTTATCGGGCGCACAGCGCTTGAGGAACGCAAGGCTCATCCGCACCGCAAGCTGGTGGGGCTGGAAATCGCAGGTGGTCTTGTGCCGTCGCCCGGCGATTGCATCCGTCTGGGCAAAGCCCAAATCGGCGAGATTACCTCGGCCATGAAATCACCAATGCTGGGCAAAGTGATCGCGCTTGGACGCCTGAATGTAACCCACGCCGAAATTGGTACATCGGTCGAAGTTGGCCAACTTGACGGCCAGCAAAAACGTCTTGCCGCCACCGTCAGCGCCTTTCCCCATTTTGACCCGACAAAATCCCGGGTCAAGGGCGAGTACGGGAAGTAAAGACTCGTGATATGTCTGAAATCGACGTCTGCATGACACCCTGTCGTCGGGACAATTTATTCGTCCCCCTTTAGACATCAACAGGAATTCGGACGCGTACGGAATCCGCGCTTTGCGCTCATTCCAAATACACGTAAAGCATTTTGGTCACCTGTCCGTTTTCGTATTCTTTCATCAATTTGGACGCCGCCTGATCGGACTTCCGGAACTTGCAGGACCAATTCACCTTCATCAAGGTCCTGAACCTGACAATCTGGGGGCATTCTTCAGACAAATTCGGTTCATTCTGTCAGGATAAACGACCAATTCCGGCTTTAATCTGATACCAAAATCACTTAACCGTGGTTCGCAATCCAATGTGTGCAACTTTTTCAGGAACGGCATGAAAAAAGCCCTTATCACCGGAGTTACTGGTCAGGACGGTTCATATCTCGCTGAATTTCTGCTGGAAAAAGGCTATGAAGTTCACGGGATCAAGCGACGTTCATCACTTTTCAATACCCAGCGTATCGACCATATTTACGAAGACCCACACAGCAATCATACAGCCTTTAAGTTGCATTACGGTGATCTGACCGACAGTTCCAACCTGACAAGAATTCTTTCGGAAGTGCAGCCGGACGAAGTTTATAATCTTGGCGCCCAATCCCACGTGGCGGTCAGTTTTGAGGCCCCGGAATATACTGCCGACGTTGTTGGCATGGGCACGCTGCGCTTGCTTGAAGCCATGCGGTTCTTGAATCTCACCGACAAAGCCCGCTTTTATCAGGCCTCAACGTCAGAGCTTTACGGACTGGTGCAGGAAACCCCGCAAACCGAATCCACGCCGTTTTATCCACGGTCCCCCTACGCGGTCGCCAAGCTTTATTCCTATTGGATCACCATAAACTATCGCGAAGCTTACGGCATGTACGCCTGCAATGGCATCCTGTTTAACCACGAAAGCCCGCGCAGGGGCGAAACCTTTGTCACCCGCAAAATCACCCGTGGGCTGGCAAATATCGCACAAGGACTGGAAGATTGCATTTACATGGGCAACATAGACGCGCTGCGCGACTGGGGCCACGCCAAGGATTATGTGCGCATGCAGTGGCTGATGCTGCAACAGGACAAGCCTGAAGATTTTGTCATCGCCACAGGCCAACAGTATTCTGTGCGCAAATTCATCACGTGGGCTGCTGAAGAACTGGGAATTTCACTGCGTTTTGAAGGTGAAGGACTGGACGAGATCGGCATTGTAAATGCAGTCAAAAGTGACGATGCGCCAATGGTCAATCCCGGAGACGTTCTGGTGCGGATCGACCGTCGCTATTTCCGCCCAACCGAAGTGGAGACCCTTTTGGGTGATGCGACCAAAGCCAGGCAAGAACTGGGCTGGGTCCCCGAGATCACCGCCCGGGACATGTGCGCCGAGATGGTGGCCCACGACTTAATCGCAGCGAAACGCCATGCACTGCTAAAAGAACACGGGATGGACCTGCCAGTGTCGGTGGAAAATGGGTGAAGGATTTCAATTACCGCAAACAGCCCGATGTTGTAGTTTTTCACTTGAAGCCACACAAAAATATTTGGCCTCAACAACCGGATCGGCAAGTTTTTGACAAATTTTATTAGTCTTAGAACCATGTCGGAATTGTTGCGGAGAACCCTATGCGCATATTTTTAGCCGGACACCGGGGCATGGTGGGTGGCGCTATTTTGCGTCGGCTGGAGGCACGCCGGTCAGCCGGTAAAGCGACCGAACTGATCCTGCGCACCAGCGCCGAACTGGACCTGACCGATCAGGCCGCCACGCGCGATTTTATGCAAACGGAAAAGCCAGATCAGGTGATTCTTGCTGCCGCCAAGGTCGGCGGCATCGTCGCCAATAACGCCTATCCGGCGCAATTCATCTATGAAAATCTGATGATGACGGGCAACGTGATAAATGCTGCGTATCAGGCGGGCGTAACCAGGATTTTGCAACTGGGGTCAAGCTGCATCTACCCTGGCGAGGTGTCGCAGCCCATGCGCGAAGAAGCACTTCTCACAGGCCCGCTTGAACCCACCAACGAACCCTACGCCATCGCCAAGATCGCTGGGATCAAGCTTTGCGAAAGTTATAACCGTCAATACGGCACCGATTATCGCAGCGTCATGCCGACCAATCTCTATGGGCCGGGCGACAATTTCCACCCCGAGAACTCGCACGTGCTGCCCGCCCTGATCCGCCGTTTTCATGAGGCTGCGCATGAGGGTCTGGAAGAGGTGGTGATCTGGGGCAGTGGAACGCCACGGCGCGAGTTTCTGCATGTCGATGACATGGCTGAAGCGTCGCTTTTCGTTCTCGACCTGTCCAAAGAAACTTATGACGCCAATACCTCGCAGATGTTGAGTCATATCAATGTCGGGTCCGGCACAGACATCACGATCGCGGATTTGGCGCAAAAAGTGGCAAATGTCATTGGTTTCAAGGGGCGCATCGTCACCGATCCGACCAAACCGGACGGCACAATGCGCAAACTGATGGACGTCTCGCGACTGACCGACATGGGTTGGAGCGCGCGCATTTCTCTCGACGATGGTCTGAATGATACTTACCGGTGGTTTCTGGAGAACCAAAACAATATTCGTCGTTGAGCTCCCTACTTGAAGGACTATGTTGATGAGCCATCCTATTCATCCGTTATTGCTTTGTGGTGGCTCGGGGACCCGCCTCTGGCCGCTCAGCCGGAAAAGTTTTCCCAAACAATTCGTCCGCCTCACGGGCGAAGAAAGCCTATTTCAGACCACAGCTCGACGGTTGTCCGGTGAGGGCTTTGAACCCCCTATCGTGGTCACCGGATCGGACTTCCGCTTTATTGTGATCGAGCAGCTCGCGGCTGTCGAAGTCACGCCTGCTGCCACCCTGATCGAACCCGAAGGGCGCAACACCGCACCGGCAATTCTGGCGGCCGCACTAACCCAGGAAGCCCGGGCCCCGGGCAGTCTGATGCTGGTGGCACCGTCGGATCACGTGATTCCCGATGGCTCTCGTTTTCGCGCCGCAGTTCATGCTGCCGCTCCCGCTGCACAATCGGGTAAGATAGTCACATTCGGCATCCGGCCAGATCGGGCAGAAACCGGCTACGGCTGGCTGGAAATAAGCTCGCCTCCCGATGCCGAATTTGCTCCGGTGCCACAGGATCTCAAACGATTTGTCGAGAAACCTGACGCCGCAACTGCCGACGCCATGCTGACCGGCGGCAAGCATTTGTGGAACGCCGGCATTTTCCTGTTCTCCACTGATGCCATCATTGACTCTTTTGGTATCCATGAACCGGATATGCTGAAGACAACACGGGCGGCCGTCGAAGCAGCTGAGTCTGATCTTGGCTTTACGCGCCTCGCAACCGGCCCGTGGTCTGACTTGGACGCGGTGTCAATTGACTACGCGGTAATGGAAAAAGCCACTAATCTGACTGTGGTTCCATATGGCGGTGCATGGTCAGACCTTGGAGGATGGGACGCTGTTTGGCGCGATTGCGGGCCGGACGGCTCGGGTGTTGTAAGGACGGGCCCGGCTACTGCCATCGAATGTAACGACACCTTGCTTCGTGCCGAGGACAGCAACCAGCAACTTGTTGGAATCGGTCTTTCGGATATCGTGGCGATTGCCATGCCGGATGCGGTGCTGGTTGCACACAAGGACCGTGTGCAGGATGTCAAAGAAGCCGTTCGCGCGCTCAAGCAACAGAACGTGGCGCAAGCCGAAACTCTGCCGCGCGACTATCGCCCCTGGGGTTGGTTTGAAAGTCTGGCCATTGGCCCGCGGTTTCAGGTCAAGCGCATCGTCGTGCATCCCGGCGCAGCGCTGAGTTTGCAAAGTCACCGTCATCGTGCGGAACACTGGATCGTCGTTGAAGGCACGGCTCAGGTCACCGTCGACGATAAAGTGCTGCTCGTGACCGAGAACCAGTCGGTCTATGTTCCGCTTGGTGCAGTCCACAGGATGGAAAACCCGGGCAAGGTACCAATGGTTATTATCGAAGTGCAGACAGGATCTTATTTGGGCGAAGATGATATTATCAGGTACGAGGACGTTTACGCGCGTGACTAAAGCTTTTCGCTTCTAATCAGACTCGCCCGAAGAGACCTGAAATCAAAGGTTTCAACGTGCCAGGCGATATTGGATATCTCAGATAAAGCGCGGTTTACTGTAGTCGAAGGCGCACTGACGCAGAGGGCATTAGACCAATGTAGTTGTGACCCATCAAAAAACCACGCACGCAAAAAGTGAAACGTTGAGTGGCTCACAAACAAAATCGTTCGAACTCATTTGCAAGAATTGAGGCAAGTTGTTGATTTTATTGGTGAGCCCGACAGGATTCGAACCTGTGACCCACTGATTAAAAGTCAGTTGCTCTACCAACTGAGCTACGGGCCCACTAGAATGCGCGTCGTATAAGGGGAGGTGGCGTCGGTCAAGTGTAAAAGGCGCGTTTCACCGCCGCAATGCCCCTGTTTGCACAGGCCTTTTGCGGCCCCTTATGGTCTTTTACAAAAATCCGAGATATAGGCGCAAAATGGATCAATACTGGCGCGACAACGGCTTGCCGTTCATGAAAATGCACGGGCTTGGCAACGATTTCGTTGTGGTGGATGCGCGTGGGCGCTGCGACCCCATGAGCGCAAATCTGGCCATCGCAATCGGCGACCGGCATCGCGGTGTCGGGTTTGATCAGCTGGCAGTGATATTGGACAGCGCGGACGCCAACGCACGACTGGATTTCTGGAACGCCGACGGCAGTCTGTCGGCGGCTTGCGGCAATGCCACACGCTGCGTCGCACGCCATTTGATGGACGAAAGCGGCCTGACCGAATTGGTTTTGAAAACCGGACGGGGATTGCTGACCTGCAGCGACGTTGGCATGGATTTGACCCGTGTCAACATGGGCGCGCCGCAACTGGACTGGGCCGACGTGCCACTGGCGCGCGATGTGGATACACTGGCGCTGCCCATAAAAGGTGCGCCGGTGGCGTTGGGCATGGGCAACCCGCACTGCGTGTTCATCGTGGACGACGCCGAGGCCGTTGATCTGCAAAAGCTGGGCGCGTTAATCGAGGGGCATGAACTATTTCCCGAACGCACAAATGTGGAATTTGTACACATACTGTCGCGCAACGAAATTCGGCTGCGGATCTGGGAGCGCGGCGTCGGTGTAACGCTGGCCAGCGGCTCGTGCGCCTGCGCGGCGGTCGTGGCAACCGCTCGGTTAGAACTGACCAACAAGTGCTGCGCGGTCAACGTCGACGGTGGGGAACTTGAAATTGACTGGCGCGACGATGGCGTGTGGATGACTGGTCCAACGTCTCATGTCTTTGATGGCGTTTTTTCCCCCACATTTCTGGACGGTTTCGCATGAAAAACACGCCGGTCTTTGCCACGCTTGGCTGCCGCCTGAACGCCTATGAAACCAAGGCAATGGAGGCGCTTGGCAATCAGGCAGAGCTTGCGAATACTGTTGTCGTGAATACCTGTGCGGTTACCGCCGAGGCCGTACGTCAGGCGCGGCGTAAAATCCGACGGTTGGCCCGCGAAAACCCGGGGTCGAAAATGATCGTCACGGGATGCGCCGCACAGATCGAGCCTGAAAGTTTCGCCAAAATGGACGAGGTCGATCTGGTTTTGGGCAACGTGGAAAAAATGCAAGGGGCGGCTTGGACGGATTTGGTGAAGGATGATTTCACTCGCCATTCAAAAATTCAGGTTGACGACATCATGGCGGTGACCAAAACCTCCGGCCATCTGATCGACGGATTTGGCACCCGCGCGCGTGCCTATGTGCAGGTGCAAAACGGCTGTGATCACCGCTGTACGTTTTGTATTATCCCTTTTGGGCGCGGGAATTCACGCTCGGTGCCCGCCGATACTGTCGTGGAACAGATCAAACGGCTGGTGGGAAACGGATATAACGAGGTGGTGTTGACCGGTGTCGATATGACCGGCTGGGGTGCCGATTTACCCGGGCATCCCCGACTGGGCGATCTTGTGGCGCGGATACTAAAGACGGTGCCGGACTTGCCGAGATTGCGGATTTCGTCGATCGATTCCATCGAGGCCGATCCGGTTTTGATTGAAACCATCGCGACTGAATCCCGACTGATGCCGCATTTGCATTTATCACTGCAGGCGGGCGACGATATGATCCTGAAACGCATGAAAAGGCGGCATTTGCGCGATGACGCCATAGCCTTTTGCGCCGACATCAAAGCCGCCCGCCCCGACATGGTTTTTGGTGCCGATTTGATTGCGGGATTTCCCACGGAAACGGACGCGATGTTTGAAAATTCCGAGCATCTGATCGAAGACTGCGGCCTGACGTGGCTGCATGTTTTTCCTTATTCTGTGCGCCACGGAACTCCCGCCGCCAAGATGCCCCAGGTGGACGGTGCAACAATCAAAGCGCGCGCCGCGCGTTTGCGCCAGACCGGTGAAGCCCGCGTTCAACGCCATCTTGCGGCACAAGCGGGCCAAACGCATTCCGTTCTTCTTGAAGGCCCGCGTATGGGCCGCACAGCAGGGTTTGCGCCGGTGGCATTTTCCAGCGATCAACCCGTCGGCCAGATTGTATCCGCCAAAATTTCCGGTCATTGTAACGGCCAGTTGACAGCCTAAGGCCGCGCCACATGTCCCGCCCGATTCTCTATTCGTTCCGCCGCTGCCCTTACGCCATGCGCGCTCGTCTGGCCGTGCAATCGGCAGGCGTGACCTGCGAGTTGCGCGAGATATTGCTCCGCGACAAAGCGCCGGAATTTCTGGCGGCTTCGGCCAAGGGAACGGTACCGGTGATCGTCACACAAGACGGTGCGACGCTTGAGGAAAGCTTTGAAATCATGCACTGGGCACTGACGGCTAACGACCCTGAACGCTGGCTTCACCCCGGGTTTGGCAACCTTGAGTCAGCCGTTTCGCTGATCAAAACGGCGGACGGTGATTTTAAGCACAACCTTGACCGCTATAAATACGCCAGCCGGTTTGATACCGGAGAGTCGACAAAGGCGCGCGACCGGGCCGCGGATTTTCTGGCTGGATTGGACGGTCGTCTGACAGAAAATTCCTATCTGTTTGGCAACCGTATCTGCATCGCCGACATGGCCATCGCGCCGTTCGTGCGCCAGTTTGCCAGCGTGGATCGCGACTGGTTTGACGCACTGCCCCTGCCCCGCCTACACCGATGGCTGGAGGACTTTCTGAATTCACAGCGTTTTGCCAGCGTCATGCAAAA